>Ga0209540_10000270_pt1 | contig 57425 bp, 51 predicted proteins | sample BarGraIncu01121A_FD_184501 | JGI IMG/M metagenome (GOLD analysis project Ga0209540, IMG submission 184501) | Arctic peat soil microbial communities from Barrow, Alaska - Barrow Graham LP Incubations 011-21A (SPAdes) (version 2) | ecosystem: Environmental > Terrestrial > Soil > Wetlands > Peat... | reverse complement strand
CGCCTACCACAGACCCGGCAGTAACAATTCCGAGTGAATCAAAAACGAGTTTTGGAGTCAATGTAGGTCCGGGAGTAATAATTCCCCTTGGAAAAGCATTTGATTTGCTTTTTAAAACAAAACTGCATTATACATTTCAAACAGGTGGTTCACATACTTTCGTAGCGATAAATCTGGGTTTGGATTTTAAATTATAACAGGTATTGGTTAATAAATGATCGAATGAAAATAACAGGTCTCCGGTTAAATTTGGAGACCTGTTAATTAAAACAAAAATGATACGATTTTTAATTTTTACTTAAACAATTAATAAAGAAGGGTCTAAAACAATGAAGACAATTTCAACAAGTTTTATAGGTCGATTGATGCTCTTATTCGGCGTAATGTTGTCAGTAGCTTTGATTGTACCTATTAAAACTTTTTCGCAACATCAGGGTCAACCGGTTTGTAATGCGGTAAATGACCAGGTTTATCCTTCGGTTACCATTGACGGCAATGGTGGTTCTATTATCACATGGATGGACAAACGCAGCGGAAAATATGAAATCTATGTACAAAGGATGAATTCTACCGGTAATGTAATGTGGAATGCAAACGGTAACGCAATCTGTACGCAGGATAGTAATTTTAATCCTATGATAGTAAGTGATGGTAGCGGCGGGGCAATTATTGCATGGCAGTCTTATCGAGGTAGTAACCTTGGTGACATATATGCACAGCGTGTGAATTCAAGCGGTGCTATACAGTGGACGGCGAATGGTGTACCGGTCTGTGTAGAAGTATTTGAGCAGGATACCATTTCTATGGTTAGCGACGGCTTCGGAGGAGCAATTCTCACGTGGCAGGACTATCGCAGCAATACCGGTAATCCTCAGATTTATGCACAACGTGTGAATTCGAGCGGAACGATGTTATGGACTGCAAATGGTGTTGGCGTTTGCACTCACGCATTCAAAGCACGCGGACCCAAGCTTATAAATGACGGCAGCGGTGGTGCATTTATTACATGGGCTGACCAACGTGCGACTAATTACGACATCTATACGCAGCGTATCAGTACAAGCGGTGCTCCTATGTATACAACAGACGGTGTAGCAACATGCACAACACCAACTACTGACCAGATTAAACCAGACATTTGCAGCGACGGAGCAGGTGGTGTAATAATTGTATGGACTGACTTTAGAAGTACAACTGATTGGGATATTTGGGCTCAAAGGCAGGGTCCGTCATTAGCAATAATATGGCCGGTAAATGGTTTAGTAATGAATAATAATGTTGCATACGACCAAACCGACCCAAAGATTGTAAGCGATGGTCTTGGTGGTGCAATTATCTCATGGACTGATTACGTGACAGGCACTACTGCTGATATTTATGCCCAGCATGTTAATATTAACGGTACACTGCTATGGGATGTAAACGGTAAAATTATATGCACAGCAGCAGGTGACCAAATTAAATCTCAGCTTGTCAGCGATGGAAACAACGGAGCTTATATTACCTGGGAAGACCATCGTAACATTCTTACAGGAGATTCTTCCGATGTATATGCACAGCGGATATCTTCAACCGGAACAATATACTGGTCAGCAAATGGTTTCGCAATCTGTGACACTATAAATAAACAAATGAATCCTATGATAGTCAGCAATGGCAATCTTGGTGCAAATATAGTCTGGCAGGATTTTCGCAGCGGTAATAATTTTGATATTTATATAAATATATTCAATACATCGGGTATCATCCTCGCAATAGGGAATAATGGAACGGTGAATCCTACTAATTTCGCACTTTTACAGAACTATCCGAATCCTTTTAATCCCGTAACGGTTATCAATTACCAGCTTCCCATGACCAGTAATGTAAAGTTAAGTATTTATGACGCACTGGGAAAAGAAGTGAACATATTGGTTAACGAATCACAAAGTGCAGGAGATTATAAAGTTGAATGGAATGCAAGTGCTTATCCAAGCGGTGTGTATTTCTACACCCTTGAAGCAGGTTCTTTTGTTTCTAATAAGAAAATGATGTTGATTAAATAATTTTAAAAAAACAGGTCTCTGATTAAATTTGGAGACCTGTTAATTAAAAAAAATGATACGACTTTTGACTTTCTTAAAAAATAAAATTAAAATGAGGTAGGTTTAAATAATGAATACAAAATTAATAAAATCAACAAATTTTATTGGTCGATTGATGCTTTTATTCGGTGTAATGCTGACGTTAGCTTTGATTGTACCTAATATAACTTTTTCGCAAAATCAAGGAAGACCTGTTAGTATTGCGATAAACAACCAGGTTAATCCTACGATGACCACTGACGGCAGTGGTGGTTCCATTATCACATGGCAGGACAAACGCAGCGGTAAATATGAAATCTATGCACAAAGGATGAATCCTAACGGCAATCCTATGTGGACCACGAACGGTATCCCAATCTGTACGCTGGATAGCAGTTTTAATCCTGTTATTGTAAGCGACGATCTCGGTGGTGCAATTATTGCATGGGAAACTTATCGCGGAAGTGTAACTACTGACATATTTGCACAGCGTGTTAATTCAAGCGGTGCGGTGCAATGGACTCTTAACGGTATTCCTATCTGCACAGACGTTTTTAATCAAGATACAATTGCTATGATTAGCGACGGCTTCGGAGGCGCCATTCTAACATGGCAGGACTATCGAACTAACACTGGTAATCCTCAGATTTATACACAACGTATGAATTCGATTGGAACAATGCTATGGACCGCAAATGGTGTCGGTATCTGCACACACGCAGCCCCTGCACTCGGACCTAAAATTGCCAGCGATGGATTGGGTGGAGCGTTTATTACATGGTATGACAAACGTGCCGGCGATTACGATATCTATACTCAGCGTATTGCTACGGCAGGTGCAGTGGTGTGGACAACAAACGGAGTGGCTACATGTACTTTTGCAACTGACCAGATTAAACCGGACATTTGCAGCGACGGAGCAGCGGGTGTAATAATTGTATGGTCTGACTATAGAAGCACAACTGATTATAACATTTACGCTCAGAGGCAGGGTCCGTTAGGTGCAATAGTATGGGCAGTAGATGGTGTTGTTATGAATAACAATGTTGCATTCGACCAAACTGAACCCAAGATTGTAAGTGATGGTCTTAGTGGAGCAATTATCTCTTGGACAGATAACCGAACAGGTGTAGCTCCCGGTACTGCTGATATTTATGCACAGCGTGTAAATACTTCAGGTACAGTGCAATGGACTACAACAGGAATTATTATTTGCACAGCAGCAGGTGACCAGATTAAATCTCAGCTTGTCAGCGACGGAAACCACGGAGCTTATATTGCGTGGGAAGACCATCGTAATATTCTTACAGGAGATTCTTCCGATGTATATGCGCAGCGGATATCTTCAGATGCAACAATAAACTGGACCGCAGATGGTTTCGCAATCTGTGACACTGCAAATAAACAAATGAATCCTATGATAATCAGCAACGGCAACAATGGTGCTATCGTCGTCTGGCAGGATTATCGCAGCGGTAATAATTTTGATATTTATATGAATGGATTCAATACATTAGGTATCATAACCGCAATAGGGAATAATGGAACGGTGAATCCTACTGATTTCGCACTTTTACAGAACTATCCGAATCCTTTTAATCCGGTAACGGTTATCAATTACCAGCTGCCTATGACTAGTAATGTAAAGTTGAGTATTTATGACGCACTGGGAAAAGAAGTGAACATATTGGTTAACGAATCGCAAAGTGCAGGAGATTATAAAGTTGAATGGAATGCAAGTGCTTATCCAAGCGGTGTATATTTCTACACCCTGGAAGCAGGTTCTTTTGTCTCGAATAAGAAAATGATGTTGATTAAATAATTTTTTTAAAAAAAACAGGTCTCTGATTAAATTTGGAGACCTGTTAATTAAAAAAAAATGATACGACTTTTGACTTTCTTAAAAAATAAAATTAAAATGAGGTAGGTTTAAATAATGAATACAAAATTAATAAAATCAACAAGTTTTATAGGTCGATTGATGCTTTTATTCGGTGTAATGCTGTCGTTAGCTTTGATTGCGCCTATTAAAACTTTTTCACAGACGGGTAAACCGATTTGTAATGCGATAAATAACCAGGTTTATCCTTCGGTTGCCACTGACGGCAGTGGTGGTTCCATTATCACATGGATGGACAAACGCAGCGGAAAATATGAAATCTATGCACAAAGGATGAATCCTAGCGGCAATGCAATGTGGACTTCTAACGGTATCCCAATCTGTACGCTGGATAGCAGTTATAATCCTGCGATTGTAAGCGACGGAAGCGGCGGAGCAATTATCGCATGGGAAACTTATCGCGGCTTAAGTATCACTACTGATATATATGCACAGCGTGTGAATTCAAGCGGTGCTGTACAGTGGGCTCCTAATGGTGTTCCTGTCTGCATAGAAGTTTTTAATCAAGATACCATTGCTATGGTTAGCGACGGCTTCGGAGGTGCTATTCTCACATGGCAAGACTATCGAAGTGACAATGGTTTTCCTGACATTTATGCACAACGTATAAGTTCAGCCGGAACAATGCTAATGATCGCAAACGGAGTTAGCATCTGCAACCAGGCAGCCGCACAACGCGGACCTAAACTTGTTAGCGACGGCAGCGGCGGTGCATTTATTACATGGTATGACCATCGTGCGGGTGATTACGACATCTATACAGAGCATGTTGGTCCGACCGGTGGGATGCTGTGGCCAACAACAAACGGTGTAATGACAAATGCTATGAATAGTGACCAGATTAAACCGGACATTTGCAGCGACGGAGCGGGTGGTGTAATAGTTACCTGGTCTGACTTTCAAAGCACAACGGATTTTGATATTTACGCTCAGAGGCATGGTCCGGCATCAGGAACATTATGGGTTGTAGGCGGTGTAGTAGTAAATTACAATAGTGGATACGACCAAACTGACCCAAAGATTGTAAGCGATGGTTTGGGCGGTGCAATTATCTCATGGACTGATTACATAAACGGTACTACTGCTGATATTTTAGCCCAGCGTATTGCTGGTGCGAACGGTGCGCCGCTATGGACTGTAACGGGCGTTGCTATATGCACAGCCGCAGGCGACCAGATTAAATCTCAGCTTGTCAGCGATGGAAACCACGGAGCTTATATTGCGTGGGAAGACCATCGTAGCATTCTTACAGGAGATTCTTCTGATGTATATGCGCAGCGGATAGCTCCAAATGCAGGAATAACCTGGTCATTAAATGGTCTCGCAATCTCTAATTATGCAAATAAACAAATGAATCCTATGATAGTCAGTAATGGCAATCTTGGTGCAATAGTCGTTTGGCAGGATTATCGCAGCGGTAATAATTTTGATATTTATATGAATGGATTTGATACAACAGGTATCATTACCGCAATAGGGAATAGTGGAACGGTGAATCCTACTGATTACGCACTTTTACAGAACTATCCGAATCCGTTTAATCCGGTAACGGTTATCAATTACCAACTGCCTATGACCAGTAATGTAAAGTTAAGTATTTATGACGCACTGGGGCATGAAGTAAACACATTGGTTAACAAATCGCAAAGTGCAGGGGATTATAAAGTTGAATGGAATGCAAGTGCTTATCCAAGTGGTGTGTATTTTTACAGCCTTGAAGCAGGTTCCTTTGTCTCGAATAAGAAAATGATGTTGATTAAATAAGTAAAGATAATTTAAATACATAGAAATTACATAAACATTAAAAGAAAGATAAGAAATGACAACTATTAAAACAACAAAATGGGTTTTTATGAGTTTCCTATTGGGAAGTGCAATTGGAGGTGCCATTGCATTATTATACGCACCTGAATCGGGAAAACATTTAAGACGTGATATAAGCAGGAAAACAAATGACTTAATTAAAGAAGGAAAGAAAAAAAGTAATGAATTATGGAATGATGCAAAGGAAAAAGCTGAAAGTACTCTTGATATTGCTAATGATGTTTTAAACTCAAATGTAGAAAAAATTGTGCATGAAACAGGCAGGGTAAAAGATGCTTTGACATCCGGGATTAATGCATATAACAAAGAAAGAAAATCCTGAAAGGCGTTCTTTTATGGAAGATGAGGAAAATACTCACAGAAGAAGAACATGAAGAATAACGGAACGATAATTATAAATTTTTCCTCCGATGATGTTGTAGTAAAGGCAACATTAGATGTAAAATAGTAATTGCAGATATAATAGATTTTATCTCATATATAATAAAGGTTTCGATCTTAATTATAATAACGGATTCGATTTCAACGAATTTATCTCTGCAATTCTAATTAAATATAACGAATTTTTAATCAATTAATTTATAAGGGGACAAATCATGTTGTGGACAATAGTAGCAATTCTTGTAGTACTTTGGGTGCTTGGGATGGCCGGTTCTTATACAATGGGCGGACTTATTCATATTCTTTTGGTTGTAGCAGTAATAGTATTAATTGTCAGGCTTATACAAGGAAGAAAAGTAATTTAATAAAATTTAATAGATATTAATTTTTAATCAATTAATTTATAAGGGGACAAATCATGTTGTGGACAATAGTAGCAATTCTTGTAGTACTTTGGGTGCTTGGGATGGCCGGTTCTTATACAATGGGCGGACTTATTCATATTCTTTTGGTTGTAGCAGTAATAGTCTTAATTGTTAGGCTTATACAAGGAAGAAAAGTAGTTTAATAAAATTTAATAAATATTAATTTTTAATCAATTAATTTATAAGGGGACAAATCATGTTGTGGACAATAGTAGCAATTCTTGTGATACTCTGGTTACTTGGGATGCTTGGTTCTTATACGATGGGCGGACTTATTCATATTCTTTTAGTTGTGGCAGTAATTGTTTTGATTGTCAAACTTATACAAGGCAGAAGGCTATGAAAGGGATCAGGTTTAAAAGATGGAAAAAATTAGATTAATAATCATAGAAGATAATAAGCTTCTGCGGGAAGGTATCCGGTTAATGATCAAAAATCAGAAAGATATCATGGTAGTTGCTGCTTTAGGAGATAGAATAAATGTTCAGGATAAAATCCGGGATTTGATACCGGATATATTGCTTATGGATCTGGGCTTAGTACATCAAAACAGTCTTGAACTTGTAAAATCTCTTAACAAGAAATTTACGTTTCTGAAAATCATCGTAATGGATCTCTTCCCGGTTCAGTCTGATATGATACAATTTCTTGAAGCAGGAATATCCGGTTTCATACTCAAAGATGCAACTACTGAAGAATTCATGACTACAATAAGGTCGGTTGCAAAAGGAGATAAAATCATTCTTCCTCATTTGAATGAATCACTATTTTCAAAGATAGTTGATAAATCCGTTAAAGAACTAATGAATTCAAAGCTAATTGAATCAATTCGAATGACGGAAAATGAGAAAACAATAACTGAATATGTTTCAGAAGGATTCACCGATAAAGAAATTGGATCAAAGCTTCGTCTGAAAGCTTCTTTAGTGAAGGGTCACATAGATAATATCCTCGAAAAATTGTCACTCAGCAAGCACGTACAAATTGCTGTTTATAGAGATTCAGGAGGAGACTCTTTTAATTCTTCAGACGTCAGGCAAATGAAAACAAAAATATTGAAGAAAGACAAAACAAACGGATCTTTTCAAAGAAAACAAATTTTTTCAAAAATTTAATAAAAAAAAATGAAAACAGCAATCTTTTTAGTACTATTTTTATTGTGTGTTATAGTCTCTGCACACGGACAGTTACAGGAACGCGATAATTTGATAGGCGGAACACTCGGATTCTGGGCACGTAATAGTGCACCCACATTCGGTTTTAATTATGAGAACGAGATTACTCAGACAGGTATCGTGGCAATTGGTTTAGGTGCCCTTGCCAGATTTTCCAGTTATGCAAATGATCACGATGAAAGATTCTCGAATGTATTTCTCGGCGGACAGTTAAACTTTAACTTTAATCAAATAGAAAGCGGGAAATTTGTTCCGTTCCTTGGTATAGTTTTAGGATTTTACAATTCTTCACCAAATGGCAATTCGTTAAAAGAAAGCGGTTTATGGGCTTGGGGACAGGGTGGAATGAGATATTTCTTTAGTCCGAATGTTGCTGGAGTCTTAAGATTTGGTCTTGGGACTTTCAACTACAACGCATTAGAACTCGGCGTTGATTTTAAATTTTAACAAATTAATATAATTTTAATAAGAAAGAAGTAACATAATGAAAACTAAATTAATTTTAACAACAATGGGACTATTTATTCTGATGGCTTCATTGTTCGTGCTTTCTTCCTGTACAAAGAACCCGAATGAAAATTTGACCAAAGATAAACAGGACACAAGCCTGCAAGCATCCCCGATTGACGAAAAGGACCTTGCAGAAACTGATGAAGATCTTTTGACGGTCGATTACAAAGAATTTTACGACCAGCTTGCCCCCCACGGTGAGTGGATACAGGTACCACCTGAAGAAATCGGTCTGAAACCTATGACTGATTTACGCGAAAGTTCAGGTAATAAGAATTTTACACTTTCAAATCTGATGGGCATTAAAGATGCTTATGCATCAACTGCGAGTGTAGGATTGGTTTACGCCTGGAAGCCCTCAGCGGATTTAGGTGTAACTATGGTTGCAGGGGAAACTCCGGTATACGTACCTTACTCAAATGGGCAATGGGTTAATACCGATGCCGGCTGGTATTTTAAGGCTCCTACTCCTGTGGAAGAAACAGTTTCCCACTACGGCAGATGGGTGAATACACCGGCTGCAGGCTGGATGTGGGTACCCGGAAGGGTATGGTCTCCTGCCTGGGTTGATTGGAAGCAAAACGATACTTATGTATCCTGGGCTCCTTTACCGCCTTCGGTTTATCTGAATAATGGTACTATGAGCATTCCTATTATTGATAATAACAACTATACAATAGTTGATAGAAATTATTTCCTTGAACCTAATGTATACAAATACAGTGATGTATATTATGATGATGGAAGCAGGATTTTGGTTAATGGTTTTACAGGAATTCCGGGTGTAACTGTTGTCAATAGCAGTATAATAAATAGAGGTCCCGATGTAAGTATTTTTCAAACTATATATGGCAGGAATATTGAATTAGTAAAGATTAATCACGTTAAAAATTTCAAAGACGTCAGGTATTCTGCTTTGGAATATAATGTCTATACACCGGTTTTTACAAAATATAAAAACAAAGGCAACGATAAATTTACAATAAACGAACCGAAATCTTTTAAGAAATATGATGAATGGAAAGTAACAAAAGAAAACAAGGGCAACGATAACGGTAACAAAAATAAAGGCAACGATAACGGAAACATAAACAAAGGAAACGATAACGGAAATAAAGGCAACGATAACGGAAATAAAAACAAAGGCAATGAAAACGTAAATAAAAACAAAGGCAACGATAACGGGAACAAAAACAAAGGCAACGATAACGGAAACAAAAATAAAGGCAATGATAACGGCAACAAAAATAAAGGCAACGATAACGGCAATAAAAACAAAGGCAACGATAACGGCAATAAAAACAAAGGCAATGATAACGGCAACAAAAATAAAGGCAACGATAACGGAGCCAAAAACAAAGGCAACGATAACGGGAACAAAAACAAAGGCAACGATAACGGAAAAGGGAAAAATAACAAATTAAATAACATCTAAAATTCTATTCAAAGAAAAGAAAAAATAAAGAGATGTTATATATTTTATTTATATTAATTTTATTTTAGATTTTTATTGCAAGAAAAAACAATTTTTATATTAAAACATTAGAAATAACGAGATATGGTTAAAACAAAATCCGATGTTAACCGGTTAATTCTTTATAGTAACTTCGAAGAGCAATCAGATGAGAAACATCCTGTAAATGCGTTAGCAAATAAAACAGAATGGTTTAAGTTTTAAGAAGCATTTAAAAATTGTTATCACCAAACAATGGAAAGACCTGCAAAACCAATACAAATGACGCGGTCTGTTAATAACGTTAAAGAAAATTTTGGAGTTCATTATCCCCGGAGAAAAAAGAATCTACAAACATAAATCGGCTTGTTAAGGATTATCATTAATAGATATAAAATATAATGTTTAACAAAACATTAAATAAATGAAATTAAACAATGAAAAAACGCACTATCATAATTGTAATTTCTGTTTTTGTCATTATTGCAGTATCAGTTACGGCATACGTAATCTGGAAAGGTAAAAAAGATACAAAAATTGTATGGAATACAGTTCTGCCTGAACGTGGTGATATACAAATATTAGTAACAGCCACCGGAACTGTTAATGCAGTAAAAACTGTGCTTGTGGGTACACAGGTATCGGGTGTAATATCGAAGATTTTTGTTGATTATAACGATGTTGTAAAGGCAGGGCAGGTGATTGCAATACTTGATACACGGAACTTGCAAGTCTCATTAGATGAATCCAGAGCTAATTTATCAAAAGCTCAAACGCAATTAGAACAGATAAAAGGGGAGTATGAAAGAAATCAAATATTAATCGAAAAACAATTAATTACCCAGAGTGATTTTGATATACAGGTAAGTAATTATAGATCAGCGCAAAATACTGTGCAGGTTGCAGAAGGAGAATTTTCTAAAGCCAAAATCAATTTGAACCTGGCAACTATTACAGCCCCGATAAGCGGAGTTATTATTTCAAGAAATGTGGACGTAGGACAAACTGTAGCGGCAAGCTTCTCTACTCCTACACTGTTCACTATTGCCAATGACCTTAAAAAAATGCAGTTACAAGCCAACGTGGACGAAGCTGATATCGGTAAGGTGAATATAGGTCAACCGGTTTTTTTCAACGTAGATGCTTATCCTGACGAAACTTTCACGGGGATTGTCCAACAGCTTCGTATGCAGCCAATATCATTAAATAATGTGGTGAGCTATGCTGTAATGATAGATGCTCCAAATGACGAATTGAAACTTCTGCCGGGAATGAATGCCAATATTTCTATTGTAGTTCAGGAAAGTAAAGAAGTTATAAAAATTCCGATATCAGCTTTAAACTTTTCTCCTCCGCAGCCATTCCCAAAAGGATTAGATAGTGTTCTTGTTAAGAGGGAAAGGGACAGTTTATATAACGTCGGGAAATCGTTGGTTTTTGTTTTGAACAATGGTGAGCTTACAACTGCGGATATTCAAACCGGATTATCAGACGGCATTAAAGTGGAAGTAATAAGCGGAGCATTAACTCCTCAATCCTTATTAGTTGTGGGGCTCAAAGGAAGTGGAACCGTAGCGCCGCAGCAAACTAAAGGTCTGATTCAAACACCTTCGAGAACACCAAAAAAACCCTAAAAAAATATCATGCAGGCGGTTATTTCAGTCAAAAATATATTTAAAATTTATAAAATGGGAAGTCAGACTCTTGCGGCACTGAATGATGTTTCAATGGATGTAATGGAGGGAGAATACATTGCTGTTATGGGCTCAAGCGGTTCAGGAAAATCTACATTTATGAATATACTGGGCTGTTTAGATGTGCCTACACGCGGCGAATACCTTTTTAACGGAGAATCCGTCTTGAATAAATCCAAAATACAGCTGGCACATTTACGAAGAGATAATATAGGTTTTGTGTTCCAGTCATTCAATCTCTTATCTCGCACTACTGCTTTCGATAATGTAGAACTTCCCCTGATATACTGCAATATACCTGCAGCGGAAAGGAAAATAAAGGTTGAGAAAGCCCTGGTGAGTGTAGGATTAAAAGACCGTATGAATAGTTTGCCTAATATGCTGTCAGGAGGTCAGCAGCAAAGAGTTGCCATAGCAAGAGCCATCGTGAATAATCCTAAAATGATTCTTGCTGATGAACCTACCGGAAATCTTGATACGCGCACAAGTATGGAAATAATACAGATATTTCAACTATTGAATGATGAAGGAATTACAATAGTAATGGTAACTCACGAGGAAGATATTGCGCAATCATCAAAAAAGAGAGTAGTATTCAGAGACGGGAAAATGATTAAATCAGAAGATACAGAGAACAGAATCATAGCGTCTGAACAATTATTACTATTACCCAAGCTGGAGGAAGTAATACTTTAATCTTTGGGGAAAATGTTTAGAGTTTTTTAAAAATACTTTTTTATATATAACTAATATATTATGTTAATTCAAAGCAGTGTAAAGGTTGCATTCAAAGCACTGAAGAAAAACCGCTTTCGTTCTTTTCTCACAATGCTGGGTATTATCATTGGTGTTGTGTCCGTTATTGTGATGGATGCTATTGGCACCGGCTCCAGCTCAGATATAAATACCAGAATAAGCAGCCTGGGCACTAACCTCATAACAATAAGCCCGGTTTCAGCCAGAGATAGGGGTGTACAAATGGAGTCCGGCACAGGAGCAACTTTAAAAAAAGAGGATGCAGATGTTCTTTTAACCGAAGTTCCTTCCATAATTTATGTATCTCCCTTAGTGCGAACTAATGCCCAAATGAAATATGGGAATAGAAACTGGAGAAGCAGTATCTCGGGAGTTTACGCTGATTACTTTTCAATACGTGATTTGGAAATAGAAAACGGAGCAATTTTTACCATTAACGATGAGAAAAATATGGCTAAGGTTTGTGTAATCGGCAAAACCGTAGCAACTAACTTGTTCGGAAGTAATACAAATCCGGTCGGCTCAACCATCAGGGTCGGGACAATACCTTTCCTGATTATCGGTGTTCTAATAAGTAAAGGCAGCAGCGGGATGGGGGAAGACCAGGATAATGTTATTTTAGCTCCTTTCTCTACAGTGCAAAACCGTATGCTTGGGAATGACAATATTCAACAAATTTATGTTTCAGCCAAATCGGAAGATGTGGTAAATACTGCAGTGTCGGAGATTGAAAAAGCATTGCGAAAAAGGCATCAATTACTTCCTTCTGCTTCAAACGATTTTACAACCAGCACACAGCTTCAAGTCCGGGAGACCCTTAACACAGTTGTTAACACCATCACTGTTTTACTCTCTGCTGTTGCTGCTATATCCTTGCTTGTAGGAGGAATCGGCATTATGAATATTATGCTTGTTTCAGTTACTGAAAGGACACGCGAAATTGGAATACGCATGGCAGTCGGTGCTACGGGTATTGATGTGCAGTTTCAACTTTTGCTTGAAGCAGTGGTTTTAAGCCTGCTGGGTGGAATTTCAGGAATTTTACTGGGACTTGGCACTTCATATTTAGTATCAAGTTTTGCCGGGTTTACCACTATTGTTACTATAAAATCAATTATTATTTCATTCATCGTAAGTACACTTATTGGAATTTTCTTTGGTTGGTATCCATCCAGAAAAGCCGCTAATCTAAATCCAATTGATGCATTACGATATGAATGAAAATAACCGGAAGAACCGGTTGAATTAAAATATTTATAAGGATGTACTAAAATTCGATTTTGTAATCGGGGCTTGTATTGATGGTGGTACTTTTCCGGAATGATTACTCACTTAATATTTAATTACTAATCCATACGGAGTAGTTCCTTTTTCATCCCTCTGCACTATTACTTAATCAATTTCCTTTCCTTATCTTTTAAAAGTAACAAACATGATAGCGACCTAAAAGAGAAAATAATAAATAATTAACTAATAATTAAATTTCTATTGAAAGTTTAGTAACAATTAAAATTCCATTAAAAGAAAAGGAAAAAAAGAAAAATGAATAGATCAATTTTCAAAAACAAAATTAGTATGCTGATTTTAGCAGTATTAATTTCATCTGCAGGTTTCTATGGCTGCAATAATTCATCAGTCACTTCGCCTCAGAATAGTAACCTGAGTCTTAGTGCAATAGGTTCAGCGGATTCCGTAGGAGATTCACAAAACATTTTGGTATTGGACACGGTAAAAATATTAATAAAAGACATTAAACTGGATCTTGCAAACAGCAATGAGGATTCAACTAACTTTAAAGTAGGACCGTTCGTTCTATTCCTTAATCTGAATTCAAGCATCAATATAATAAGTTCGGAAATAATTCCTGCCGGTGAATATCAAAAGATTAAGTTTGAGATTCATAAATTAAATGATAACGAAGTAGCCCCTGACCCTGAGTTTGCAGATGCAAACGGCAGATATTCAGTCATAGTTAAAGGCTGGTATTTGGGAAACTATTTTATTTATAGATCTTCCAAGTCAGCTCATCAAATACTGCACTTTCCGGTTAATATTCCACTCACTACAGCATATTTGTGGAACATTACACTGATTATAAGGCCATATATCTGGTTTATCAAAAATGACGTTTATCTTGACCCCAGGGATCCTGCAAATTCAAATGATATTGATAATAATATAAAAGATAACATCAAAAACAATTTCAAAGCTTTCAAAGATAATGATAGAAATGGTATCCCTGATTAATTTATGATGATCACCAAAAGGGCAATTTTTTTAATTGCCCTTTTTTTTTCTAATTGCTTTTAAAACGTTTTTTTATACAGAAGCAAAACAATTAATTTACTTTTTGTTTATCTCACTTCGGTCGAATCTAAGTTTATTACGGAAGCGAGTTTGTAATTAACGGCGGATACACTGCAAGAAAAATTAGTGAAGCTTAATGTGAACTTTTATAACTATAAAATTCTCGGTGCCTGTAATCCGCCGTTTGCATATAAAGCCCTACTGGCAGAGGATAAAATCGGAACCATGCTGCCTTGTAATGTGATTGTTCAGGAAAAAGTACCGGGTAAAGTGGAGGTTTCAGCTATTAATCCGTCAGTCTCTATGAAGGTAATAGATAATAAAGACTTGCAAGAAATTGCCACTGAAATAAGAACCGGGTTACAAAAAATAATTAAGCAGATGTAGAGATTTATTACGACGCAGCAAAAAAATATTTTTAAAAATAAATAATAAACACTATGAAAGGATTTAAAAGTAACATTGAAAAGGAAACATTGGTAAACAGCAGCTTTAGAAAAGTTTTATATACTGCAAAATATAGCCAGCTTGTTTTAATGAGTCTTAAGCCTAAAGAAGAAATCGGCATGGAAACCCATGAAAAGAATGATCAATTTTTTCGTTTTGAAAGTGGACAGGGCAAATGTATTATTGATGGTAATGAATATGAGGTTACTGATGGGGATGCCATTATTGTACCTGCCGGAGCAAAACATAACGTCATTAATATTTCGGATGCAAAAGCGTTAAAACTTTATACAATCTATTCTCCGCCTAACCATGAAGATGGAATAATACGCCAAACTAAAGAAGAGGCAGAAACAATTGATGAAAAATTTGATGGTAAAACATCTGAATAGTCAGGTTTTGATTTGCAGATGGTACAATTTCCTAACGGTAGATATACGAGTGATTTAAGCAGCTTTAATGATTAAAGTTTGGAAATCTCGAACTTAAATCGAATAAATATTTATATAGCGGTAATAATTAAAATGATGCTGAAGATAAATAAAGAAAAATTTAGAGCTAAAAATGCCAAAGACTAAAATAATCTGCACTTTAGGTCCGGCTTCAAGCAAAGAAAAGGTTTTGAAAAAGATGATGGATGACGGTATGGGGGTGGCAAGGTTAAATTTCTCCCATTCTACCTTAAAGATTCATTTGGCACGGATACGACTTATAAGAAAACTTAATAAAAAATACGACTTTAATGTCCCTATATTAGGAGATTTAGAAGGTCCTCGCATAAGAGTTGGAAAACTAAAAAAGGGTCAGGCTGTCAAGGTCAATAAAGGGCAGATCGTTTTGCTAACTCAAGAGCATATCCAGGGAGAAGGCTGCATAATACCATTTGATTACAAAAATTCTTTAAATGAGATAAAAAAGGGTCAGCATATTTATATTGATGATGGTAATATAGCTCTTTTAGTTCTGGAACAAAAGAAAAACAGGGTGAAGACCAGGGTAGTTGTTCCCGGATTAATTAAAGAACGCAAAGGTATCAATATGCCCGATTCAAAGTTGAGCTTTAAGGGATTGACTGATAAAGACAAAGAAAACATCAGGTTTTGTATTGATAATAAAATTGATTATATAGCCCAGTCTTTTGTAAGAAGTAAGGATGACATCCTTATTATTAAAGAATATCTTAAGAATAACCCGTACAAATACAGGATTATTGCAAAGATAGAGAATCAGGAAGGCATTAATAATATCGATGAAATAATCAAAGTTTGTGATGGAATTATGATTGCAAGAGGTGACATGGGCGTTTCTATTCCTGTTTATGAGGTGCCAATTGTTCAAAAAGAAATAATTAGAAAATGTAACCGTGCAAAAAAATTTGTCATTACCGCTACTCAGATGCTGGAGAGCATGACTGAAAATCTTATCCCTGAAAGGGCAGAGGTTTCAGATGTTGCTAACGCAATATTGGACGGCTCGGATTATATGATGCTTTCTGCAGAAACCGCAGTAGGTTTGTATCCTGTAGAATGCGTTGATATGATGAAACAAATCATTAAATTTACTGAAGGGTCTATTATATACAAGAAAACAAAGAAATGACATCTTTCAGCGTTACGCTCCAATTTCTTAATCCTGTCAACGAGCATTTTAGCTGTTGGAATAATTCAGTATTTTTCAAAATTCTTCCGTAATTACTTCCAAACTAATCCATTCGGATTAGTTCGTTTTTCATCCCTTTGCACTATTAATTATTTACTTTCATTCAATTATATTTAATAAAGAATTTTTATAAAATTATAAAATAAATACTATGAATGCAAAAGCAAGATTAACCCTGATAGTTTCGTTTATCGTTGTAATATTGTTATTCCTGCTCTTCAGCAGTATGTTGATTATCTGGGGATTGTCAAACGCAGGAATGATGGGTAGTGAAAGTATGAACGGAAACAACTGGATTAGCTGGATGTGGATCCCTACAGTTTTAACCCTCGGACTCATTTTTATGATTGGCTGGGCTGTATTTTCAAAAAATGTAGAGAAACAGAAAATCGGCTAAAGAAATAATATATCGAGATAAATAGTTTGGATAATATATTGTAGCATGGTTATGTTGTTTAAAAATAAACTAATTAAGCATAATAAACGTTTAAATATATTATGATGAAATACGCATTTATTGGAACATACCCTCCGCAAAGTTGCGGAATAGGAACATTCACTCATAATCTGATAAAATCCGTTGCCGTTAACTTTGGGTATAATAATTTAATTCCCAATAATTATGTAGTTGCTGTAAGCGATGACGGACATAACTACAAATATCCTCCTGAAGTATCTTTTATTGTCAATCAAAATAATCAATTGGATTATGTAAACGCAGCAAAATTCATGAATAACAATAAAACGGATGCTTGTATACTTGAGCATGAATTCGGAATCTTTGGCGGAGAAAGCGGAGTCTATATTCTTTCACTTATAAGCAGACTTGAAATACCTCTTATTGTTACTTTTCATACCGTTATCAGGGAACCAACACCGATACAGAAAGTGATAGTGAAGGAACTCAGCAATAAAGCTTTCAAAGTTATTGTAATGAGTAAAAAAGCGGTTAAGTTTCTTCTGGAAATTTATAATATTCCAAAAGAAAAGATTGAAATTATTGATCACGGTGTACCTGTCGGAAAGGCGTTTCAAAGGGATATTGCACGTAAGAAATTAAACTTCAGTAATAAGAAAGTACTTTTCACATTCGGACTTTTGAGCCGGAATAAAGGGATTGAAACGGTCATTAAAGCTTTGCCTAAAGTATTGAATAAGCACAAAGATATTCTTTATATAGTTCTGGGAAACACGCATCCAAAAGTATTGAGCCAATATGGGGAAGAATATCGTGAATATCTTTTACGACTTGTTAAAGAATACGGACTTGAAGAATATGTTTACTTTTATCAAAATTTTGTACCCGAACAATTATTGATGGAGTATTTATATGCGACTGATATTTATATTACACCTTATTTGAACGAAGCACAAATAACAAGCGGAACATTGTCTTATGCTGTAGGTGCGGGCAATGCTGTGATTTCCACTCCTTACTGGCATGCAGAGGAATTACTTGCAGAAGGAAGGGGTATTTTATTTGATTTTAATAATCATGAACAGCTTGGGAATATTCTTTTATATTTACTTGACAATCCTCAAAAAATCCTGCAATTACGTGAAACAGCTATTGAATACGGATACAGGCTTGAATGGCCAAAGATAGGGGCAAAATATATTAATGTCGCAAAGTCAGCAATGGAAAGTTTCGCTTATGTTCAAAAGGAAAAGCATGCGATTTCAAACACTTATCTTTTACCTGATTTCACTTTTGTTCATATTAAGGGGCGAACGGATTATACAGGAATTGTGCCGAACACTAAATACGGAATTCCGAGTCTGAAAGCGGGTCTCTTTTAAAATTAAAGTATGAATAATATGATGAAATGGATAATAAAGCAGAAAATAAAGATAATCATAAATTATATCATATTTAAGAGAGCGGAAAAAATTTGTTAAAAAATATTTATAAACTTTAAATTAAATTAGAAAATATAATGCATAGAGTAAAAAATAAAGTTGCGATAGTGACCGGGGGGAGCCTCGGAATCGGAAAATCCATCTGCACTCTTCTCGCAAAAGAAGGTGCAAAAGTAGCAGTAACGGATATACTTGATAAAGAAGGAAAATTTCTCGTTAACGAAATTAATACTATGGGGGGTGTTGCAGAATACTGGCACCTGGATACATCTGATGAAGAAAATGTAAAAGATGTCGTTGCAAAAATTCAGAAAAAATTCGGTAAAATAGATATCCTTGTTAATAACGCAGGAATAGCAGGAGCAAGCAAACCTACTCACGAAATTACTTCCGAAGAATGGGACGCTGTTATGAGTGTAAATGTTAAAGGTGTGTTTTTCTGCACTAAATATGTAATTCCATACATGAAAGAAGCAGGAAGTGGAAGTATTATTAATATGTCTTCTATCTATGGACTGGTTGGTAATACAGACCTTCCGCCGTATCACGCTTCAAAAGGTGCGGTAAGGTTGATGACTAAAACCGATGCTCTGTTTTATGCTAAAGATAAAATCAGGGTTAATTCAATACATCCCGGTTTTATAATGACTCCACTGGTCGAAAACTTTCTCAAACCAACCGGTAAAATAGAAGAAGGAATGAAAGCTCTCGAAAGTCTTCACCCGCTTGGTCATTTGGGTGAACCGGTTGACATAGCTTATGGAGTTATTTATCTTGCTTCGGATGAATCTAAGTTTATAACCGGAAGTGAGCTTGTGATTGACGGCGGATATACCGCAAGATAAATGAATACACCTTGTTATACAAAAACATAAAAAAAATTCATTCAACAATTAATAAAAAATTAAAATCATTAAAATATTACAAAAAACAGCACTGGTAATTGCATTAATGACTGTGCTTTCATCATGCCAGACCTCTTCAGATCCCTAAAAAGTCCTTTCAAATAAGGAAACGAGAAAGGTAATCATGGACACAATAGCTAATAATAATGAAATGATGAATGAAATGACAGGGGCAATAAAGAATAGTAATAACGGTAAAATGTTTATGCAGAAAAATGAAAAAATAGCAATGATGATAATGGAAAATCGAGGTACAATGATGAAAATTTTGAAAAATAATCCCGAAATGATGCAGCATTTATTTTCAGATATGATGGAAACAGCTAAAGATGATTCGAATATGATGTCCGGAATATCTAAAACTATAATGAGAAATCAGCAAATGATGAGTAAGTTGCAAGAAATGAGGGGAGAAAATATGAATATGAATAAAATAGATGGTGAAAAGAATACGAATATGATGGAGAATGGAAATAATAAAAAGAATAATATGGACGGAAAGAATAATATGAATGGAAAGAATGATATGGATGGAACAAATAAAATGGAGGAAATGAATAACATGGATGGAATGAATAAGAATAGATAATAAAGGCTTGCAAGAAATTGCCAATGAAATAAGAACCAGGTTACAAAAAGTAATTGAGCAATTGTAGAATTTAATATTTATGAATATAAAAATGTTTTAAATTATATACAGAAATGGAAAATCAAAATCAATCCGAAGCACCAGCGAAAAAAGAAACAATGGATCATTCAAAGATGAACCATAGCGACAAGCAACACGGGGACAACCCACCAATGGGACATGCGGGGCATAACCATCATAAAATGATGATTGCTGATTTTAAAAAAAGGTTTTATGTGGTGTTGGTTCTAACTATTCCCATTATGCTGTTATCAACTATGATACAGCAATTTATTGGTATCAACTGGCAGTTTACAGGTTCAAAATATATTTTATTCGCATTATCATCAATTGTGTATTTTTATGGCGGCTGGCCATTTTTAAAAGGATTGGTTAATGAAGTAAAGACAAAGAATCCCGGCATGATGTTTTTGATTGGATTTGCCATAACTGTATCATATATCTACAGCGTTGCTATTGTTTTTGGATTGAAGGGAATGGATTTTTTCTGGGAACTGGCAACTCTTATACTCATTATGCTTTTGGGGCATTGGATAGAAATGAAATCTGTTGCCGGGGCATCAAAAGAATTGGAGTTATTAGTAGAATTGATGCCATCCGATGCTCATATGGTAATGCCGGATATGGTACAAGATGTAAAGACTGAGACATTGAAGGAAAACGATATTATTCTTGTAAAGCCGGGTGAAAAAGTATCAGCGGATGGGATAATCCTGGAAGGTGAAAGTTACTTAAATGAATCTATGTTGACCGGCGAATCAAAGCCGGTGCAAAAGATAAAAAATGATAAAGTAATTGCGGGCTCTATTAATGGAAACGGTTCTATTAAAATCACCGTATCTCATGCCGCAAAAGATTCTTATCTTTCACAAGTAGTAAAGCTGGTTGATGATGCACAAAAAGCGAAATCCAAATCCCAGTTGCTCGCAGACAAAGCTGCCAAATGGTTAACCATAATTGCAATTACTGCAGGTATTGCTACATTTTTATATTGGTATTTAACAGGGCAATCTTTAACATTTGCTATGGCGAGAATGGTAACGGTAATTGTTATTTGCTGCCCTCATGCATTAGGATTGGCTGTGCCTTTAGTGGTTGCAAAATCGACTGCTTTATCGGCGAAAAATGGTTTGCTTATTAAGAACAGGACAGCATTTGAAAATTCAAGAAAAATTACAACAATTGTATTTGATAAAACCGGAACACTTACTGTCGGAAAATTTGAAGTATCAAAAATCGTTTCATTGAAAAATGGAGTTGCGGAAAACGAAATCCTTCGATTGGCATCTGCATTGGAACAAAACTCAGAACACCCTATTGCAACAGGCATTCTGCAAAAAATAAAAGACTTATCTATCGCTATACCATCATCTGAAAATTTTAAAGCCATCACCGGAAAAGGTGTTGAAGCCACAGTAGAAGGTAAAAAAATATTAGTTGTTAGTCCGGGTTATTTAAAAGAAAATAACTTCGCTGTACCCGATAATTTCAAAGCCAATGATACTGAAACGGTAGTATTTGTAATTATCAATAATGAGCTTGCAGGATACATTGCTTTGTCGGATGAGATACGACCGGAATCAGCAGAAGCAATTAAAACGTTAAAACAGAACCATATCAAATCAATTTTGCTTACCGGCGATAACAATAAAGTAGCAAAAAGTGTAAGTGAAACATTAGGTATGAACAGTTTTATTGCGGGAGTATTACCTCATCAAAAATTAGAAAAAATAAAGGACTTACAGGAAAAAGGAGAATATGTAGCCATGACAGGTGATGGTGTAAATGATGCACCGGCATTAGCACAAGCAGATGTTGGTATCGCAGTTGGCAGCGGTAGTGATATTGCAGCAGAAACGGCAGGAATTGTATTGGTGAATAGTAATCCAAAAGACATTGTGAGTTTGATTTTATTTGGAAAAGCCACTTACCGTAAAATGATTCAAAATTTAATCTGGGCTACTGGTTACAATGTTGTGGCATTACCTCTTGCTGCGGGTGTACTGTATAATTTGGGTATTTTGCTAAGCCCTGCTGCCGGTGCGGTTTTGATGACGATAAGTACTATTGTTGTTGCCATCAATGCAAGTATGCTAAAAGTAAAAAAATAATATTATCTATGTTTATTAATAAAACATTTGTTCAACACACAAAATATAGTTAGAGAAAGAGTCGATGAGTGAATTTAAATTGAAACGCCTGGGTCAGATTATGGAGTCGGAAAAAGGTAATCCGCTGGAGGCAGAAGGTGTTTTGAATCCGGCTGCTGTTCGTGGACCTGATGGAAAACTTTACCTGTTTCCACGAATCGTTGCAAAGGGCAATTATTCACGCATAGGTATTGCCCGGGTCCTTTTTAATGATGCAGGTGACCCAACAGGCGTCGAGAGACTTGGCATCGCTCTTGAGCCGGAGGCAGATTATGAGTTGAGAGCTGATGGCGGCGGATGTGAGGATCCGCGTATCACATTTATGGAAAGATTTAAGAATTATTTGATGACATATACAGCGTTTACGCAAATAGGTCCACGGATTGCGCTTGCAATATCAGAGGATTTATTTCACTGGAAAAGGCTGGGTCTGGCAACATTTGAATCGTATCGTGGTATTGATTTCGTCAACGTGGACGACAAGGATGCCAGTCTCTTCCCCGTTGCCATTCCCAATCACGCAGGGAAAATGCAATTGGCAATTATTCATCGCCCTCTTTTCCCCGGTACCCGTCCCGAGGAAAAAGCCTGCGATGCAAAGCACCGTGCGGTGGATCTCGATCGTGAAAGCATCTGGATTTCCTACTGCCCGATGGCATTAGAAGGACTCGAGCTCAATCACCTTGGCTTATTTAACTCTCATCACCGTCTGGCTGCCCCGGTTTCCCCCTGGGAGAAGCTCAAAATCGGTGGAGGTACCCCGCCTATCCTAACCCGCCACGGTTGGCTCATTATATATCACGGTGTGCATGACATGGTGGAGGCGGGCAGCAATGGACTTCATCTGTGTTACTCAGCCGGAGTGATGGTACTCTCGAAGGAGCATCCGCACTTGATCCGCTATCGTTCGACAGAACCTGTGTTGACACCGGTGCTGCCACAAGAGCGGGGAGGAATAGTTCCAAACGTCGTATTCCCCACAGGCATCGATCGACGCGACGATTTAGGTATGCCGGATCGTTTTGATGTCTACTACGGAATGGCAGATAACCGGATTGGAGTGGCTCGTCTTGACCTGCCGGATTTTTTACCGCATGTGGGAGTTGCAGATCCACCGGAAGCAAAGGAAAATATCCATCATGAAAAATAATATTGAAAGAATAATACGATTATGAAACCAAATACTGAACAGCCCAAGGTTCCCGAATCGAAACCCGAAACAGGTTCTAAAGTGAAGGGTGATCTAAAATCCCTTCCTATGCCGGAACTGGAGACGAAATTGAAGTCTTCTCCGGAAGGTCTAAGCCAAACTGAGGCACAGAAACGGTTAACTCAGTATGGACCTAACGAGATTGAAGAAAAGAAAACCAATTCATTCCTGAAATTCCTATCTTATTTTTGGGGTCCCATTCCGTGGATGATAGAAGGGGCGGTTATTCTCTCAGGGATTGTCAGGCACTGGCCTGATTTTTTCATCATCCTCCTGTTGCTTGTGGCTAATGCCGTAGTTGGATTCTGGGAGGAACGTCAGGCGGGCAACGCAATTGCTGCATTGAAAGCCAAGCTGGCGATTAAAGCAAGAGTCAAACGTGATGGTAAGTGGATTACTCCGGAGGCTCGTGAGCTGGTGCCCGGCGACGTTATTCGAATTCGGCTGGGCGACATTGTACCGGCAGATGCACGCTTACTGGAAGGCGACCCTGTGGAGGTGGATCAGTCTACATTGACGGGAGAGTCGCTTCCTGTTACTCGCAAATCCGGCGAAGCAGTTTTTTCCGGTTCGATCATTCGCCGGGGAGAAATCGGCGCATTAGTATATGCAACCGGTGCAAACACTTATTTTGGCAAGACTGCACAACTGGTGCAGGAGGCGCACACCATCAGCCATTTTCAAAAAGCGGTTTTGAAGATTGGCAATTATCTTATCATTCTGGCAGTGGCTTTGGTGGTAATGATTATTACAGTCGCATACTTCCGCGGCGACCCAATCCTCACTACACTGCAATTTGCCCTGGTGCTGACTGTGGCTGCAATTCCAGTAGCAATGCCTACCATATTATCGGTAACAATGGCTGTAGGTGCTCGCCTGCTCGCCAGGAAAAAAGCAATTGTTAGTAAGTTAGTAGCTATCGAAGAGCTGGCAGGTGTTGATATACTGTGTGCAGATAAGACCGGTACCCTGACCCAGAACAAGCTGACGCTGGGTGATCCATTCAGTGTGAACAATATTCCCGCCGAACAAATAATCCTTAACGCTGCACTAGCGTCTCGTGCTGAGAATAACGACACTATTGATTTGGCAGTTTTGGGTGGACTGAAAAATGATCAAACCCTGAAAGATTACCAGGTTGTTCATTTTCTTCCATTCGATCCGGTGCATAAACGTACCGAGGCTACTGTTAAAACTTCGGACGGAAAAGAATTCAAGGTAACGAAAGGTGCACCGCAGGTGATTTTGAAATTGTCTGATAATGCCGGACAGGTGAAGTCCGCAGTAGATAAAGCTGTAAATGAATTTGCTGCACGCGGTTTTCGTTCATTGGGTGTGGCGCGTGCCGAGGGTGACAACAAATGGCAGTTTGTTGGAGTGTTGCCATTGTTTGATCCGCCACGAGAAGATGCTAAATCCACAATTGCGACTGCACTTGCGATGGGTGTGAAGATTAAAATGGTTACGGGTGATGCAATTGCCATTGCTAAGGAAACCGCTAAAAAGTTAGACATGGGAACAAATATCCTTGATGCCGGCAATCTGGGCGACGTTAAGCATGATGAGAACGCAGAGATGTCCGAATCGATAGAGAAAGCCGACGGTTTTGCTCAGGTTTTCCCGGAACATAAGTTCCACATTGTGGATGTCCTGCAAAAACGCGGACACATCGTAGGAATGACGGGTGATGGAGTAAATGATGCCCCTGCATTAAAGAAAGCAGACTGCGGAATAGCTGTTTCGGCCGCGACGGACGCGGCACGCGCTGCGGCATCCATTGTATTAACGATACCCGGGCTGTCGGTTATTATTGATGCTATAAAGGAGAGCCGCCGCATCTTTCAGCGGATGAACAGCTATGCAATCTACCGTATAACTGAGACACTGCGTGTACTGCTTTTCATGACGCTGTCGATTTTGGTGTTTAACTTTTACCCTGTAACCGCAGTGATGATAGTGATGCTGGCATTGCTCAACGATGGAGCAATCCTGTCTATTGCATATGACAATGTTCATTACAAGGATAAACCTGAAGCGTGGAATATGCGCATGGTACTGGGAATCTCCACTGTGCTGGGTGTAATGGGTGTCATAGCTGCATTTGGCTTGTTTTATCTTGGCGAGCGGGTCTTTCATCTCGACCGGGCACACATACAGACACTGATGTATTTAAAGCTTTCCGTGGCGGGACATCTGACGATTTTCCTCACACGCACAAGGGGTCCGTTCTGGTCTATAAGACCGGCGAGGGTTTTATGGGTGGCTGTGCTCGGTACACAAATTGTAGCGACGTTGATAGCAGTTTATGGAATGTTAATGACACCACTTGGCTGGGGTTGGGCTGGATTCGTATGGGGCTATGCTCTGCTTTGGTTTCTTGTGAACGACAGAGTGAAACTGTTAGCGTATCGGATTTTTGATCCTGTTAAAGCCAAGGCGCCGTCCGATTTGAAGCAGCAGATCTCCAAAAGAGCATATGAAATCTACGAGCAGCGAGGCCATAAAGACGGGCAGGCAGTTCAGGACTGGAATCAGGCTGAGAAGGAAATTAGAAAAGATAAACCCAATCCGTGAACAATTTTAAAAGTAAAACTATGAATGATAAGCAACCTCAACAAGATAATGAAACACTCAAAAAAATGAAACCACCGACAGAGATTACTACACTGTTTCTGGATATTGGGGGAGTTTTACTAAGCAATGGATGGGGACATGAATCGAGAAAATTAGCAGCTGAAACTTTTAATTTAAACTATAATGATATGCAAGCTCGGCATAAACTCACTATGGTAACTCATGAAGAAGGAAAGCTCACCCTGGGTGAATACCTCAATCGGGTGGTTTTCTATCAGAAGCGTGAATTCACTGCTGATAAATTTCGAGAGTTTATGTTCTCTCAATCTATTCCTTATGTTGAGATGATTGAGTTCATAAGGAAATTGAAAGAAAAGTATCAGTTAAAAATAGCAGTGATTAACAATGAAGGACGGGAATTGAATGAATATAGAATAAAGAAATTTCAATTGAACCGGTTCGTGGATTTTTTCACGTCTTCCTGCTTTGTCCATTTTCGAAAGCCCGATGCCGATATATATCGGGTAGCACTGGATATTGCACAAGTACCGGCTGAACGTGCAGTATATATTGAAGATATACAGATGTTCGTCGATGTTGCCGGAGATTTAGGGATTTATAGTATCCGACATAAAAATTATTTATCAACATCTGAAGAGTTGGCTACCATGGGGCTGAAGATTGGATAAAATTAAGAGGAATCATTTATGAATACAGACCAGGCTTGCATATTGACAATTAATGGTGGCTCGTCCTCTATAAAGTTCGCGCTTTATCAGAATGACGAACCTCTGGTGCGTATACTTCATGGAAAAATAGATAGAATAGGTTTGAAAGATTCAAAATTAATTTTCAGTGACGGGAAAGGAAATCAGAAAGATACCCTCAAAGTAGAAGCTTCTGATAATAAGTCAGCGGCTAATTTTCTGTTTGATTGGCTCGAAGAACAGAATGGATTCTCTTCTGTCATTGCTGTAGGACACCGCGTGGTACATGGTATGAATCATACCGGACCCGAACTTATTTCTCAGGAATTGTTAGATGAACTACATCACATAACTCCTTACGATCCGGATCACATGCCTGAGGAGATTGAATTAATTGAAGTTTTTCGTCAGCGTTATTCAAAAATATCCCAGGTAGCATGTTTTGACACGGCGTTTCATTGCACAATGCCCCGTGTATCTAAATTACTACCGATTCCCCGTCGCTTTGACGCAATGGGAATCCAACGATATGGTTTCCACGGTTTGTCTTATACCTATTTGATGGAAGAACTTGCTCAAGTTGCAGGTACGAATGCAGCCAAGAGCCGGGTGATACTAGCTCATCTTGGTAATGGGGCGAGTCTGGCTGCCGTCCACGAAGGTAAGAGCATTGACACCAGTATGGGCTTCACACCTGCTGGTGGGCTAGTCATGGGTACCCGGCCAGGAGATTTAGATCCGGGTGTAGCATGGTATATGATGTATTTAGAAAATTTAACACCAAAACAGTTCAATAATCTAATTAATCACGATTCCGGTCTCCTCGGTATTTCCGAAACCAGTTCCGACATGCGCGACTTACTCTCGAAGAAATCCGATGATGTTAGGGCGGAAGAAGCGGTAGCACTATTTTGCTATCAATCAAAGAAGTGGATAGGAGCTTTCGCTGCTGCACTTGGCGGACTTGACACGCTTGTATTTTCCGGCGGGATTGGTGAAAACTGCCCTGTCGTTCGCTCTCGAATTTGTGAAGGATTGGTATTTCTTGGAATCGAACTTGAAGAAAAACGAAACATTGTAAACGCACCGGTTATTTCATCAGATACCGGGCAAGTCACTGTCCGTGTCATTCACACCGACGAGGAATGGATGATAGCCAAAACAGTCAGACAAATTTTAAATCTTACTTAAAAAACGAAAGGAGCAATATTATGTTAATCAAAACAAAAACATTAAAGGGGTACAAATTGAATGGTCTTGATGGGGAAGTAGGAAAGGTAAAAGAATTTTACTTCGATGATAAGTACTGGGTTATTCGCTATCTCGTCGCCGACACTGGAAACTGGCTGACGAACAGGATTGTATTAATCTCACCTTATGCGCTGGTTGCGGTTATTAAAGAAAAGGAACACATCGATATTAATTTAACTAAAAAGCAGATTGAGGACAGTCCATCTTTGAACAGCGACAAGCCAGTCTCTCGACAATTCGAGGAGGCTTACTACGGTTATTATAGATGGCCGATATATTGGGAAGGACCATATATATGGGGATCTTATCCTTACATTGTGCATGACAGTGAAAAATGGAGAGAATTCACGCATAAAGAGAAAGATTGGGATCCTCATTTGCGCAGTACTCACAATATTAGTGGTTATTACATCCATGCTGAAGATGGCGAGATTGGCCACGTCGAAGATTTTATAATAGATGATGAAACATGGGCGATTCGTTATTTAATCATTGATACACGAAATTGGTTACCGGGGAAAAAGGTATTGGTTTCACCGGAATGGATCGAGCGCATTAGTTGGATAGATTCGAAAGTCTTCACCAAGCTTTCTCTTGAGAATATCAGGCAGTCACCGGAATACTCGGAGGAGTCTCTGCTTACAAGGGATTATGAGACCAAATTGCATGGACATTATAATCGACAAGGATACTGGGTTAACGAACTGGATGCCAAAAAGCATTCCCGTTGAAGCAAATAAGGGAATGAGATTTTTCACATTTATGACTTTTGCCCAGCCTCGCGGTTATTTCAAAAGATACCGGACAGGCTGATTTCTGTGTCACTGATACTGTTGAAGAATGGATGATAGCTAAAACTGTCGGCCAAATTATAAATCTTAAAAATGAAATGAAACATAACAATGAAAACAAAAAAGATAACTGATAAGAAAAAGGTTGATGAAGTAAGAAAGAAAATTAAAAAGAACATTGTAACTAAAATTAAAAAGACAAACATAGGTGATAAGCCGTTATCACAAGAACTTCTACGAAAGATGAACGCATATTGGCGTGCTGCCAACTATCTTTCAGTCGGGCAGATTTATCTATACGACAATCCGTTGCTGAAGCAGCCGTTGAAAATGTCGCATGTGAAACCATTAGTAGTCGGACATTGGGGCACTACACCCGGACAGAACTTTATCTATGTACATTTGAACCGAGTTATAAAGAAGTACGATCTGGATATGTTCTACATTGCCGGTCCCGGTCATGGCGGTCCGGCGCTGGTAGGCAATACTTATCTGGAAGGCAGCTATAGTGAAATTTATCCGAACATTAGTCAGGATGAAGCCGGGATGAAAAAACTGTTCATGCAATTCTCGTTTCCGGGTGGGATATCCAGCCACGTTGCTCCGACAACACCAGGGTCGATCCACGAAGGTGGTGAATTGGGTTATTCGCTCAGTCATGCTTTTGGAGCCGCATTTGATAATCCCGATCTGATAGTCGCTTGTATAGTCGGTGATGGTGAAGCGGAAACTGGTCCTCTGGCGACTTCCTGGCAGTCTAACAAGTTTCTAAATCCAATTACCGACGGAGCCGTTCTCCCGATCCTTCATCTCAATGGCTATAAAATAAGCAATCCTACTATCCTTGCCCGCATCGAGCATGATGAATTGGAACAATTTTTAAAAGGATGTGGCTGGACGCCATACTTTGTGGAAGGCGATGAACCTGAAAAAATGCATCAACTAATGGCAACAATAATGGAAAGTGCTATAGAGGACATCAGGCAAATTCAAAGCAATGCTCGGAATAAGAACGATGCCACCCGGCAATGCTGGCCTATGATTGTCCTCAAGTCGCCCAAGGGCTGGACTGGACCGAAAGTAGTTGATGGTCTACAAATTGAGGGTACTTTCCGTGCTCACCAGGTGCCGCTCCTGGTAGATTCTGAACATCCAAAACATCTCAAACTACTTGAAAACTGGATGAAAAGTTACAAAGCTGAGGAACTGTTCGATAAAAATGGCAGACTCGTACCGGAATTGGCTGAACTTGCTCCTAAAGGTAACCATAGGATGGGCGCCAATCCGCACACGAACGGTGGAATCCTGCTGCGAGATCTGCGAATGCCGGACTTCCATATCCACGCGGTGAATGTACCTTCACCCGGTGCCATTACCGCTCAGGATACACTCGTATTAGGTGAGTTCCTGCGTGACGTGGCAAAGCTAAATCAGGATAAGCGTAATTTTCGTATCTTTGGTCCCGATGAGACTCTCTCGAACCTTCTTGGTGCTATATTTGAAGTAACAAATCGTCAGTGGGATGCCCGGACATTAAAGAATGATGAATTCCTCGCACCTGCTGGACGCGCACTGGATTCAATGCTCAGCGAGCATCAGTGTGAGGGTTGGTTAGAAGGATATCTGCTGACCGGTCGGCACGGGTTGTTCAATAGCTATGAAGCATTCATTCGCATCATCGATTCAATGTTCAGCCAGCACGCCAAGTGGCTGAAGGTAACATTAGAACTGCCCTGGCGCCGGAAGATTGCGTCACTTAATTATTTGCTTGCCTCCCATGTCTGGCAACAGGATCATAACGGTTTCACGCACCAAGATCCGGGTTTCCTCGACCATGTTATCAACAAGAAAGCAGATATCGTGCGCGTTTATTTACCGCCCGATGCGAACTGTTTGCTGTCGGTCTTTGATCACTGTCTGCGAAGCCGGCATTATGTCAACGTGGTTGTGGCAGGCAAACACGCCCTTCCACAATGGCTGTCAATGGACGAAGCCGTTGTGCATTGCACGGAAGGAATTGGCATCTGGCAATGGGCAAGCAATGACCAGGGCACAGAACCGGACGTAGTAATGGCTTGTTGCGGCGACACGCCCACGCTGGAGATTCTGGCCGCCGTTTCCATTCTGCGTCAGAATTTGCCTGAACTGAAAATCCGTGTAATCAATGTTGTCGATTTAATGAAACTGCAGTCGGCGAGCGAGCACCCGCACGGACTTAGTGAAAAGGATTACGACTCACTTTTCACCAAGGACAAACATATTATTTTTGGCTTCCATGGATACCCAACACTGGTTCATCGACTGACTTATCGTCGCACCAATCACAATATGCATGTCCGGGGCTACAAGGAAGAAGGAACCATCACAACAGCCTTTGACATGAGAGTGCAGAATGACCTGGACCGCTTCCATCTGGTGCAAGACGTGATTGATCGTCTGCCGCATTTGGGCTCCAAGGGAGCGTACCTGAAGCAGACGATGCAGGACAAGCTCATTGAACATAAGCATTACATAGACAAGCACGGCCAAGACATGCCTGAAATTCGTAATTGGAAATGGAGTTCGGACAAAACTCCGGGAAAGAAGAAGTCAAGAGAGGGAGAGAAATGATGGGTATCGGTATAGCTGCAGATCATGGTGGGTTTGAATTGAAAGTGCAACTGACTTCGGCTCTTAAGTCCGCCGGTTATGAAGTGACGGACTTTGGCGCCCATAAGTTGGTTACAGAAGATGACTACCCGGATTTTGTAGTTCCCCTGGCAAGGGCAGTAGCGGAAGGCGATATCACCAAAGGCGTCGCTATCTGCGGCAGCGGTGTAGGGGCTTGTATTGTTGCGAACAAGGTGCCCGGTGTTAGGGCGGCGTTAATCACTGAACTTTTCTCTGCTCATCAGGGAGTAGAGGACGATGATATGAACATTATGTGTCTGGGGGGACGAGTTACCGGATATGATTTATCCTGGGATTTGGTCAGGACGTTCCTTAATGCTAATTTTAAGGGGTCAGAACGGTTTAAACGCCGTCTTGCGAAAATAACAGAATTAGAAAGAAAGAAGATAAAATTATGAAAAACAAAACTATAGCAAAAAAATTAAAATATTATTGAACTAATAAGAAAGAGACAAAATAATGAAAGATAATCCAATAATTAAATTGCAAACACTTGGTCAATCAATTTGGCTCGACTATATACGACGTGATCTTATCGTCAGTGGTGAACTCAGACGTCTGATTAAGGAAGACGGACTGCGAGGGATGACCTCGAATCCATCAATCTTTGAAAAGGCGATTGCTGACAGCCACGAATACGATAATGATATCCGATCAATGGTGCTTGAGGGAAAAAGTGTCAAAACAATCTATGAAACTCTAAGCCAGCGAGATGTTCAAAGTGCTGCTGATGAGTTCAGACCGTTGTATGACAAAACGGAAGGAACAGATGGATATGTTAGTTTGGAAGTCAATCCCCATCTTGCGCACGATACCGGAGGTACGATGGATGAAGCACATCGATTATGGACTATGCTTGACCGACCCAATGTTCTTATTAAGGTGCCGGCAACTGCGGAAGGGCTTCCAGTCATTCGGCAACTTATAAGTGAAGGAATCAACGTGAACGTGACATTGCTCTTCGGGATTAACCGATATCGTCAGGTCATAGAAGCATACATTGCGGGCATCGAGGCGCGGGTGACCCAAGCAAATCTTGTAAAAACTTTGGCTTCGGTGGCAAGCTTTTTTATTAGCAGAATTGACGCTCTGGTGGATCCGCTGTTGGAAAAATTCTTTAACAAAGGAAGTGAAGATGGGGACTTAGCAAAAATGTTGTATGGGCAGGTTGCCATCTCGAGCGCGAAAGTAGCATATCAAATATATAAAGAAAGTTTCAATAGTGATCGGTTTAGAAAATTGGCTGATAAGGGAGCTAAGACACAGAGGTTGCTTTGGGCAAGTACCAGCACAAAAAACCTTGAATACAGCGATGTTAAATATATCGAATCACTTATCGGACGGGACACGGTCAATACAGTACCGGTTGAAACCCTTGACGATTACCGTGACCATGGTGAACCAAAAAATCGAATCGAAGATGAGGTTGAGAAAGCCCGTCTGATGTTAGACCGATTGCCGGAACTGGGTATCAATCTCAATAGTGTAACACAACAGCTTGAGGATGAAGGAGTTGAAAAATTCAGCAAATCCTTTGACAACCTAATGGAGACTTTGGAAAAAAAGGTGCAAAAATAAAATTGGAAATGAGTTAATTTATATAAAAGAGTAACATTAAGAAACACTTTAGTCTGAATTAATAGATTTAAAATTATTTTTTTAAAAAAAGGAGAAAGAATATGCGTTATTTTTTTGTATTTATCTTAGCATTAATTTTTTTGGGTATATTAAATGCATCGGAAGAGAATGCTAAAATCGATCCTCAAAAAGAAGGAACAGGGAAAGCTACTGAACCGGGAGATAGTTTAAAAAATCCATTTATAGATAAATTAAGTTCTTCTCTTCAGGGCAAAAAAATATATGATGAGAATTGTGCTTCTTGCCATGGTAAGAAAGGTCTTGGGAACGGACAGGCAGGTGAAGAGTTAGCTCCAAAGCCTGATAATCTTACAAGTAAAGAGATACATAAACTTTCTGATGGTGCTTTATTTTTGGGAATCAGTGACGGGGCACATGGAGTAATGATTCCATGGAAGTTCATGATTTCTGAAGATCAAAGATGGCATCTGGTTGATTATATAAGAGAATTATGGGAAAATCAAAATAAAGGAGATAAGAAATGAAAATCTACAAATTCAAGAAGTATATTATATTGGGAATCATATCTGCTATATTAATAATTTTTCCAATGGAAAGTTGGGCTACCCCAAGTTTTGCACGTCAAACAAAATTACCTTGCAGTTCCTGTCATACAATATTTCCGGAACTAAATTCATTCGGAAGATATTTTAAGTTAAGTGGATACACTTTGGTTGGAGAAATACAAGTTGATGATACATCTAAAAATGTGGATATAGATCTTATAAAAAATCCTCCGGTATCATTAATGATGCAGGCTTCATATACGCGTGTATTAAAAGAGCAGCCGGGAACTCAAAACAACAATGTTTCGCTCCCTCAGCAATTAAGTTTATTCTTCAGTGGAAAAATTGCTCCTAATATAGGCGGTTTCATTCAGGTTTCTTACGACGACAAGGGTGCTTCCTTTGGTATTGATAATATAGACCTAAGGTATGCGAATAAAACAAATCTATGGTCAGAAAATTTGTTATACGGAGTTACTTTGAATAACAATCCCACTGTTCAGGATATCTGGAACAGTACTCCTGCCTGGGGTTTCCCATACGTATCTTCTTCGGTTACAGCATCCCCGATAACTTCAACACTAATAGAAGGAAGATTAGCCCAAAGTGTGGCTGGATTTGGAGCATATGCTTTATTTAATAATCTTTTATATGGCGAATTTAGCATATATAGATCAGCTCAACAGGGAGGTGCTCATCCAGCCGACAGTACAAGCTTCGGGATTATTAAATCGTTAGCCCCCTATTGGCGATTTGCACTTCAAAAACAGTTTGCTGACCAATATATTGAAATAGGTACGTTTGGTATATCAACAGAAATGTACCTTGCTGGTATAGCCGGATTAACAGATAAGTATACAGATATTGGTTTTGATTTAAATTATGAAAAATCATTTGGTGATAATCAGTTCACTGCTCATACAAGTTTTATACACGAAAAAAGGAATCTTGATGCAACATTCAATTCAAACGGATCATTAAATCAATCTTTAAGTTTAAATTCATTTAAAATCGTCGGAAATTATTATCTGAATCATCATGTTGGTTTTTCATTAGGTTATTTCTCTATAACCGGGGATGGGGATGCGGTATTGTATGCACCGGATAAATTTTCAGGAAGCTCCAATGGGTTGCCTGACAGTCGGGGATTCATTGCAGAGTTTAGTTATCTGCCCTGGTTGAACACGAAATTTTCAGTTCAGTATGTATGGTATAGTAAATTTAATGGTTCTATTGATAACTATGATGGTACCGGGAGAAATGCATCAGATAATAATTCCTTAAGCGTAATAATGTGGATAGCTTTTTAATAAAATTAGAATTTTCTAAATTTAATTATAATACGAAATAATCATGAATGAAAAAGAACACAGACACCATCAGCACGACAGGCAGGAACACAATAACGGACATCAGGAGTACAATCCGTACTGGAAAAGTGCTCACCGTGACTGGCGTGTATGGGTTGGCGTAATTTTAATGTTAGGTGCAATTTTCTATTACATAATGAGTGAAGATTTTGCATTCGCACCCCGCAAACAACAGAATCTGCCAACTGAAAATAACAGAACACCATAATTTTTAAAATCTGCTAATCAGATAAGATGAACAAACAAGAAATAAGAACAACAAATAACGCCGGCAGGAAACAATAATTATCTTACCGGAATTTAATAAATAAATCAATAATAATTAAAAGAGGGAAATAAAATGCAAATACAAATTAATACCGGCCATAACATCGAAGTTCACGAGAAGCTGGCTGCTCAAATCCGGGACCAAGTTGAAAGTACATTAAGCCGAATCGGCGATCACATAACACGAGTGGAGGTGCACCTGAGCGACGAGAGCGGACATAAGAAAAGCCAGAACGACAAGCGCTGCATGATGGAAGCCCGCCTCGAAGGCCGCCAACCAGTCGCCGTCACCAACCTGGCAGCGACTCTTGATGAAGCCGTCGAAGGCGCCGCAGATAAGTTGGTCAGATTGATCGAAAGTACTCTTGGACGGTTGCACGATCAGAAGAATCATAGGACTAACCCGAATGCGCCAGGGTCGAATCCCACGGAGCAATCATGAGCATCAACGAGAAGAATCTGCAACGAAAAATCAGCGGAGCCGGGGACCTCGAATCCGTCGTTCTCATTGCCAGGGCACTGGTTACCGATGACAAGGGTCTTCTGGCGATGGATGAGAGTAATCCAACCTGCAACAAACGATTTGCAAAATTAGGAATTTCACAGTCCGAGGAAACCCGGCGTGCCTATCGCGAGTTGATAGTGACTACGCCGGGCCTTAGTGAGTGCATCAGTGGCGCGATTCTTTACGATGAGACTATCCGCCAGCATACGAAAGATGGCATTCCCTTTGCTAAAGTAATTAGCAACGCAGGGATTATTCCGGGTATCAAAGTCGACACCGGTGCAAAGGATTTGGCATGTCATCCCGGTGAGAAAATAACTGAAGGCCTGGACGGATTACGCGACCGCCTAAAGGAATATTTTAAAATGGGTGCCCGTTTTGCAAAATGGAGAGCAGTAATTATTATAGGTAATGACATCCCCAGTCAGAGTTGTATCGAGGCAAACGCCCAAGCATTGGCTCGCTATGCTGCGTTGTGTCAGGAAGTCGGACTAGTTCCCATAGTTGAACCTGAAGTACTAATGGAAGGAGAGCATACTCTGGATCGCTGTTATCAGGTAACGGAAGAAGTCCTGCAAACGGTTTTCAGCCAACTTTATATACAACGTGTATCGCTTGAGGGAATGCTCCTGAAACCCAACATGGTACTTCCGGGACTGACCTGCCCCAAACAAGAAACAGTGGATAATGTAGCTGAAGCCACAGTGAGGTGTCTTTTGAGAACTGTCCCTGCTGCAGTTCCGGGGATTGCGTTCTTGTCCGGCGGCCAACCCGGAGAAATGGCCTCAGCCCGTTTGAATGCCATGAACGTTAGATTCAAGTTGCGACTGCCGTGGGCATTGACATTTTCATTTGCCCGAGCCATCCAGCAACCGGCTATGGAAATCTGGGCGGGCAAAGATATCAACGTGAAAGCAGCACAGCAAGCTCTGTTTCATCGAGCCAAGTGTAATCAAGCTGCTCGTCGAGGTGAATATAATATAGCGATGGAAAGAAAATCGGTATGACAAAAAGTATCCAAATAAAAGATTTCCGTGTCGGTCACAGAGAAAAGGTCAAACTGAATGAGTGGCCGACGAATGTGAAGTCCTTTTGCAATTCAAAAAAGCAGTATAAAAAACTTCTGGGAGAGCACATTGATGAGTTGAGCTCTCTGCAACGTCTTCACTATGCTTCCGATCGTTATGCGTTACTGTTGATTTTTCAGGGGATGGACGCTGCCGGAAAGGATGGTGCAATCCGGCACGTTATGTCGGGTGTTAACCCGCAGGGCTGCCAGGTTTTCAGTTTCAAACAACCGAGCGCTGTTGAGCTTGAACACGATTTTCTCTGGCGTACAACATGTCATCTTCCGGAACGCGGGCGGATCGGTATTTTCAATCGTTCCTATTATGAAGAAGTGCTTATAGTTCGTGTACATCCTGAGATTTTAAAGTCACAAAGGCTTCCCGAAGAGTTGATGAACATGAATAGTATCTGGAAGCATCGGTATAGTTCAATCAGACATTTCGAGAAACATCTCCACCGTAACGGAACCCTTGTTATCAAATTCTTTCTTCACCTTTCGAAAGGAGAGCAGCGAAAGCGCTTTCTTGAGCGAATTGATGAGCCGGACAAAAACTGGAAATTCAGTCTTACAGACGAACACGAGAGAAAATATTGGGAGAATTACATGAAAGCTTATGAGACTTGCCTTAATGAAACAAGCACTAATTACTCGCCTTGGTACGTAGTTCCTGCCGATGATAAAGATAATGCCAGGTTGATTGTTTCAAAGATTGTCCTTGACTCCCTTAATAAACTAAAGATGGAATATCCAAAGATAACCGACAAACGGCGGGAGGAATTAAAATCTATCAGGAAAGAACTATGAAAACACAAAAGATGAATCAATTACCTTTGTATCCTCTTAAATTCGAACCGATATATCAGTACCGGCTCTGGGGAGGCAGACACTTAGCCGACATTCTGAATGCTCCATTACCAATCGAAGGTCCCGTGGGAGAGGTGTGGTTACTTAGCGACCGTGATGATTATTTCAGCAGTGTTGATAATGGTCCTTTGAAAGGACAAACGATTGGTCAATTGTTAAAACAGTTTCCTGAGCAATTACTGGGAAAACTTGCCGGGCGCTTCAGCCGTTTCCCTCTGCTACTGAAATTTCTCGACGCACATGAAATGCTTTCAGTCCAGGTGCATCCATCGGATAAGCAAACGAAATATATTCCGGTTGGCGAACATGGTAAAACCGAAGCATGGGTTGTGCTTGAAGCCGGAAACGAAAGCCGCATTTACGCGGGACTCAAACCTGGCACCACTGCAGAAAATCTGAAACAGGCACTCAAGAACGGTGTTGTGGCAGAACAGCTTGTATATTTTACTCCGAAGCCCGGCGATGGAGTATTCATTCCGGCAGGGACAGTTCATTCTCTCGGCGGCGACGTTGTGGTGTTTGAAATTCAGCAAAACAGTGACGTAACATTCCGTCTTTACGACTGGGACCATGTTGATGCCAGGACAGGCAAACCCAGAGAACTCCAGGTCGAGCAGGCACTTGCTTGCATTGATTTTACGCAAGGTGTAGTAGGTCCGGTTGTTCCGGTGCCGGAAAAAGTAAAACCTGTGTTGCGAGAGCGACTCTTTTTTTGTGAACAATTTCAGTTGTGGAGACTCCGGGGAGAATCACCGTTCATAGTCGGCGCAGAGAAAACACCGCGAGTACTGGTATGTATCGGGGGCGAGGGGCAGATTGAACACAGCGGCGTAACTTATGTTATTGGAAAGGGCGATGTATGGCTCTTACCTGCGATAGTCGGAGCATGTACTTTCCGACCACTCAATGAAGTGAGCGTGTTAGAAATTGCACTACCGGAATAAATTATAATCGAACTACAGTCTGATGGTTGATATGATTTGTAACTTTACTTTATATTATAAAAAATTTTAAAAAAGGAAAATGAAAAAACTAATTGTTTTTGATTTGGATGGTACACTTGCAGAAAGTAAAGCATCTCTTGATTCTGAAATGTCGGCTCTGTTGAATGACCTTGTCGGCATCATCAAGGTGGCTGTGATTTCCGGAGGGGATTGGTCGCAGTTTGAAAAACAACTACTCTCAAATCTTTCCAAAAATGAACACCTGAAAAATCTGTCTCTCCTTCCTACATGTGGAACTAAGTATTTTCAATACACAGGGGATTGGAAAAAAATCTATTCCGAGGATTTTACCGCAGAGGAAAAAGAGAAAATCGTAAATTCTCTGAAGAAGGCGCTCGGAACTGCGGACTATAAGGTAGAAAAAGTCTGGGGAGAGGTAATTGAAGACCGGGGAAGTCAGATAACATTCTCAGGCTTAGGTCAGCAGGCTCCTATCGAAGAAAAGAAAAAATGGGACCCTGATTTTATCAAACGGAAGAAGATTAAAGCAATCCTTGATACTTATATTCCGGAATTTTCCGTGCGCTTGGGTGGCACTACATCCGTTGACATCACCAAGCCGGGTATAGACAAAGCTTATGGTGTCAAAAAACTCAGGGACATTCTTGGTATTGCATTCAATGAGATGATTTTTATTGGTGATGCCCTGTTCCCAGGTGGAAACGACTATCCGGCAGAAGAAAATGGAGCTGTATCGTCAATTCAGGTGAAAAATCCAAATGAGACAAAACTGGCAATTAAAACCATCATTGCCTGCCTCGGTCAGGAACGGCATGTGTGATCTTATATCAGATTCGTTTTAAAATAACATTTTGAGTGATCCAAAAATAAAACAATTAATAAATCTACTTTTATTTTTAATATGTGTAAATATTTGATAAATGAGTTTTAAAGCAAAGAGTCAAAATGGAAGATGAGATTATTTAAATGTCAGAAGAATATGTTTTAAATAAATATAGAGGTTACCATTGAGATAAAAAAATTACTAATCGGATAATAATATTTAAGTTTATTTTTCAGATAATTTTAATCGTTTCACATACTTTCCTATAGTTAATCCCAGCACTAATTTAGAAAATATTACTAATATATATGTAACATTATACTCAAGAACCAGATTATATTTCCTCATATTTCCCGTTTTCAAGATGAAATAGTTTATAAATATCTTTTCGGCGGTCTTTCAAGTTTAATACGCTTCCGCTATGTCTTGCCCCTTTTAACAACGATAAATCTAAATCTTCAAATATAAGCATTTCAATATTCGGAGTACATTCAGCGGCAATGGCATCCCGTGAAAAAGGAATATCGGAAGGAGTGAAAATTGCAGATTGAGAATATTGAATATCCATATTCTCAACAGAGGGAAGATTTCCTACGCTTCCGGAAATAGCTACGTATACCTGATTTTCAATACACCTGGCTTGAGAACAATAGCGAACTCTCAGATACGCATATCTCTCATCGGTGCAGAATGGAACAAATATTATTTGTGCTCCTTTTTTTACTGCTATTCTTGTAAGTTCGGGAAATTCTATGTCATAACAAATAAGAATTGAAACTTTTCCACAATCAGTATTAAATACATTTACCTCATTACCCGGCTTTATACCCCACCATTTTTTTTCGTTAGGAGTGATATGAATTTTGTATTGTTTATCTATTTTTCCGTTTCTATGAAATAAATACGAAATATTATATAAACAATCATTTTCTAAAGTTAAATGACTACCACCTATAATATTAATATTATATTTAATTGATAATTTAGAGAATAATTTTAGATATTGAGGTGTAAATTTAGCGATTTCCCTTGTAGCCAATCCGGGCCTTACGTTTTTAATAAATGATAACAATTGGGTTGTAAATAATTCAGGAAATAATATAAAGTCACATTTGTAATCCGAAGCAACATCAATAAAATATTCACAATAAGAAGCAAAATCATCAAAACTTTTTAACTTCCTCATTTGATATTGAATAACGCAAGTACGAATTAAGGTTTTTATGGATAATCTTTGTTTCGGTTCGGGTACATATTCTAAATTTGTCCATTCAAGAAATGTTGCGTAGCCAAGGGATTCTTTATCGGAGGGAAGATAATTTGGAATAAGTCTTTTCAGCGCGAATCCATTTGATATTTGAGTCGTAAGAACAGGATCAAAAAGCTCTTTGGAAATTACTCTTTCAACGTATTGATTTACGGATAATTTCTTTGAATATTCGTAAAACCCCGGAATTCTTCCACCTATGATTATTTTTTCAAGATTATATTTTTTCACCAGTTCTTTTCGTGCATCATAAAGGCGTCTCGCAAGTTTCATTCCTCTATATTCGGGAGAAACCATTATTTCAATTCCATATAATGTATTTCCTTCAAAATTGTGGTTAATAATAAATCCGTTATCTGCAATAATGTGCCAATCCTGCCAATCAGAATATAGCGTAAAATCCACTATTAAACTACTGGACGAAGCTACTATAACTCCATTATACTCAACAGCTATTTGTCCCTCGGGGAATATGTTTATCTGACTTGAAAATTGCTCAATAGTCCAGGTCTTCATACCCGGGAAACATTTTTCCTGAAGTTTGATTATATTCTGATAATCATCTAGTATCAGTTGACGGACTTTAATACTTTTTTCAAAATCCTTAAGTTTGATTTTCGTATTCATTTTTTTAGAATTAATTTTCGGATAATTTTAAACGCTTTACATAATTTTTTATTGTTAATCCCTGCACTAATATAGAAAATATTACAACTATATATGTAACTGTGACGAACAATTCCCGCTGCATAGTCTGGGTTAAAGATAATGCAAGCGCTACAGATATCCCTCCTCTCAGACCTCCCCAGGTAAGCACCCATATTGTATTTTTTGGGAATGTTCTTTTAAATTTCATAATTAATATTGAGACACCCAATGAAAGATATCTTGATAATAAAACCAAAACAATTGATATTAAACCGATTTCAACAAAGTTCAAATCCTTTTTAATAATTAATATCTCAAGACCTATGATAATAAATAAAATTGCATTAAGTATATCGTCAATTAACTCCCAGAATTTATCAAGGTATTCCTTGGTTGTTTCAGACATTGCAAATTGTTTCCCCCGGTTACCGATAATTATTCCGGCAACAACCATGGCTAACGGTCCCGAAACTTTTATTAAATGCGCAAACGAATATCCGCCCATTACCATAGCAAGTGTTATCATAACTTCAACCTTATAGTTGTCGATTGATTTTAGCATCAAATATCCGGTATATCCGAGAATAAACCCAAATATTATTCCACCTACGGCTTCACGCAGAAAGAAGATAACGACATTCGAAATATCCAGGTCCTGTAATCCGGATTTTGTAATTTCATAGACGGTTATAAAAATTACGACTGAAACCCCATCGTTAAATAATGACTCTCCGGTGATTTTCATTTCAAGAGGTTTAGGGATTTTTGCATTTTTTAGAATCCCTAAAACAGCAATAGGGTCTGTGGGAGAAATTAACGCCCCGAACAACAAACAATAAATAATATTCACATTTAATCCGAACAATTGCAACAAAAAAAACATCAGAATCCCAATAATTACAGTAGACAGCAAAACCCCAAAAGTGGAAAAAATAATAACGGGTATTTTTTCTTTATCGAGCACTTTTAAATCAATATGAATCGCACCGGCAAAAAGCATAAAACTCAGCATAACCCTAAGCAATATACGGGGGAAATCTAATTTGGTAACGGCATCTATAGTTGTTTGTAAATAAACTGAATCAAAAATACTCAGACCCACAATTCCAAATGATACTAATAAAGATATTACCATTATTCCGATTGTTGTCGGTAATTTTAAGAATTTATAATTTACATATCCGAACAGGGCGGATAGGACTATTAATATTGTAAATGCGTCATAGAGATTCATCAGTCAATGTTAAAATATATTGTTTATTAATATTAGAACTTAAGATATTAAGAACATTTTAGATAGATTTGATTCTTAATATCTCGTAATGAGAGCAATTTTATTGTATTCTTTCAACTGGTTATTTTCTAGAAACATTATATTTCCTTTGGACTGAATCAATAAATCAATAATTTCATTAATAATATCATCAGTAACTCCCGGTTCAGAAGGATCGTCTTTCAAAGTTATTACATCGTTTTCTATAACAGCAGGTTGAAAATAATTTTTTTCTACAAATAGTTTTAATCCGTTTCCGGCTCTTACAGCCTGATAAATGTCATTTAAATCTACCAGTAATTTTTGTTCTTTTTGAGCTACAGCTATTTCTTCAATTGATTTCTCCTGCTCATCTTTAATAAATTTAACAATAACACTGTAGGCTTGTTTAACAATTTCGTGATTTTTTGTGGCATCAAAATTCCCTTCAATATAACCGATAATAATTTTCTTATTATCCGCTACCTCTTTATAATAGCTTATATTCCTTCCGTCACCTGCCAGAATAACAGGTTTCGGATTTTTATTGTGATAATGCTTAAATAGTTTGTCGGCTTTATTAAAGAATTCTTTTGCATGATTATCATATGTACTTGCCCATGCTTTTTTGATGTCATCGGAGTCTATAAAAGATTCGTTTTGAAATGGGAATGAAGTATCATTAATTTCAGTAACGACAGAATCATTAATTGCCTCAATCAACCTTATCGTTTTTCTGCTTATACACAAAATATAATAATTCTCTGTTTGAAGCATTGAACGGATTAATGGTTTTGTTGCAAATTTGTCATCAATAATTACATTATCTTTTACTTTCACGGGGAGTCTTATAAATTCCAAAAAATCTGACGAAACAAAAATTATCAGGCTATCAAGGTTATAGTTATGATCAATTTCCGAAGCGAAATCTTTCAATTTTTTGATTATTTGAATTGATTCTTTTTTCCCGTATTCTTTGATAATTCTTTTCTCGGCTTCGGAAATGAGATTTTTTAAATTAATACTATCTCGATTATTTTCAGGAAAAGTACGATTAGTATTCATGTAAATGGTTACTGCAGGATTTGCTTGGATACCTTTAATTTTGTTAATATATGAATAATTCATAGTGATTTTTTTTAAGTTAATTAAATAGGTTTAAAAATAATGTTCTTCAATATGCAATACGCCTAATGTAATTCACAATTATAATATACATTTAGAATTTGTAAAAATATATTATTTAGGATTATCAATTGCTAGAACAGGAATCTTAGATGTACTAATAACTCCTTCGGTAATTCTATCGGTAAGATATAAAGATAATCCTTTTCGTCTTTTTACGCCTAAGGCAATCAAATCCGCATTAATACTATTTGCATATTTAATAATTCCTTCCTCAACATTTTGAGATGCCCTTACCAACATTTTGAAATTTCCGGGGAATAGTTTTTTAAATCTTAGCATTTGTAATTTTATATCTTCGTACTGGCGGAAATTTGCCCTGGTATTGATATAAAGAAGATGAATTTCAGGATTAAATGATTTAATAAAAGAATTTACAAATGGATAAACTTTTTTAGCATCCTTTTCAAAGTCTGATGCGAATACAACTTTCTTTATTTTTCGGGGATACATTTGTTTTTTTATTACAAGAACCGGTATTTCAGTGGTTCTAATCACTCTCTCCGTGTTTGATCCAATGTTAAATAACGAACCCTTTTTGCCTGAATGTGAGCCCATTATAATAATATCAGGTTTTATCTTCTTAGCATAATTTATAATCTCAAAATATATGCTGTAACCTAATAATACTTCTGATATTACATCTATAGATTCAAGAAAAGAGTATTTTAATAATTCATCCAGTTTGGTCATAGATATTTTTTTAATACTTTCAATTGCACTCTTCATATCGGTTTCATAAGACGAATAATTCGAAAAATCATTTACATAAAAATTTGGAATAAATGATATATTCAGGATATATAACTTTGCATTGTTTATCTTTGCCAATTCAGCCGCATATTTTAGTGCGTTTAATGATGTTTGAGAGAAATCTGTTGAAACTAATATTTTTTTCATTTTTTAAAAATTATAGATTATAAAAAATGTTTGTTTTTGTTGTCTTTAATTGTTTTCGAAAATTAAAAATTCACCTTCATTCATAAGAGAAAGAAACAAAAGTAAATAATTCCTGATATGCCTGGTAATAAGAAAATTCTCTTTTATATGGTTTTTCCCGTTTAAACCAAGTTCTCTCGCAAAAATGGGTTCATTTAATAATTGTTTTAAATAAAATGCCGTACCGTCAATAGTATAAGTAAGAATGCCGGAATATTGGTGCTTTATTTGCAGGGGAATTCCTCCTACGGCACCAGCAATAACCGGTTTTCCCTTCCATAATGCTTCCGCAACGGTAAGTCCAAATCCTTCTTTTAAAGATTTCTGAAGAATAACAGTAGATGCCCTTTGCAGTGCGTTTATTTCAATATCGCTCGAAGGAGGAAGAAATAATATATGAATATCTTCATCGCCGGCTGATGCTTCCATTACTTCTTCCAGAACTTTCATTCCTTCCGGATCATCTGTCGCGCCTCCACCGGCGAGAACCAACTGGCAATCAATATATTTTTTTACTTTTTTATAAACCTCAACAACACCTAAAGGGTCTTTTAAATAATCAAACCGTGAAATTTGCGAAACAATCGGTCTTTTCAAATCTAAACCATATTGTTCAACAATCTTTTTTATTGTTTCTTCCGGCAATTCTTTATTTTTATCACTTAATGGATCGATAGAAGGAGAAATAAGTATCTGCGGAATTTTTAACTTTCTTGAAAAAGCCGGAGCAGAAAAAACGGAACAATCATACTGATTAATATATGTTTCAAGGAATTTTATTAAATCCTCCTGGGGATTTGTAAAATCTATGTGGCATCTCCACGCCCATTTATTTCCCGATGATGCTTTCTTTTCAACAAGGCATACCGGCTGAGGATCATGTATAAAAACCATATCACCATCAAAACTCATTTCTTTTGCATTATTGTGATTAACCTCAAGAAAATATTCAAAATCATTTTTTTTAAATTCTACCTTTACACCATGTAAAGCGTTATGAAATGCTTTTGTGATAGAAAAAAATTTTTCATCACCTTTAATTACGTCCCAGCGTGTATCAACATCAAGTTGTTTTAAAAGTGGAATTATTCGTGTCAGAATTTCAGCTACACCTCCTCCAACCGCTGTAGAATTAACATGTTGCATCATTTTACCTTTTAACTTTTCGGCAATGATAAACAAGCCGTCTATTATTTCTTTACCTACTATTTCCGTATAATCATGCAAATTTACCATAACGTTGTATTAAATTTAGTATTTGTTTTCTAAGACCCTCCAATGTTAAAGTATATGGATCTATGTTCGAGGTTTTTTCCGAAAGTTCTGTTTCCCCTATGGATTCAAACCACTCAGCAAAATTATTTTTGTGTTTTCCGTGTCTAAGTTTTGAACCAAATATATTTACATAAAAAGTATTAATGTCTATTTTTCTTAAAATTTCTGTAAGTTCTTTTAAATTTGCAGCTTCGTAATTGTTTTTAAACCAAAACGTTTTACAGGACATAAATTGAAATTCAAAACCCTCCTGGCAATTTATTCCGTAACCTGATCTGCCGTAGTTTTCAAAAATTTCAATCATTTTGTTTCTTAAATCCTCCAGATTATTAAACTCTGCAATATTAATACTTGCAATCATTTCACCAAGTTTAGGCTGAATCAGAATATTTCTTATCCAGTATGCAAAATCATTTGGTGGTTCGGGAACTAAATAATGATGCTGTTTTAGAAATTTATGTGTGTGGTAATATATCGAAGCAGGAGGAATGGTTTTTATTCCATCTATTAATTCATAAATATTTGTCGCTTTTTTACCTAAAAGTAAGGGCAAATTGTATTCTGAATAAAATTTAAATGCGTTATTCGGCATATTATTTGGCATTGAGTAATTCTTTAATTAAACTTCTTGCTTCCATAAAATTGTAAACATTAAATCTCGAATATGATTTCGCCATTCCTACTTTAATTGTATAAGCATTCTGTGGTAAAGCTTTAAACATATCTTCGTCAGTCCAGTCATCACCAATTGATAAAATAAAATCGTAATTGCTTTCGGGATTAAAGTCTTTTACGGCTGTACCTTTATCTATATCTATACTTTTAATTTCAACTATATCGTGACCTTTAACGACGTGAAGACTCATTCTCGCAGTTATATTTTTCAAATTGTCAGTAAGTTCATTTGAAACCATTTCGCCGTGAAGTTTATCAGATTTTCGGAAATGCCATACGAGTGAATGACTCTTTTCTTCATAAAATGACCCGGCAAGCATTTTAGAATATGTTTCAAGATAAGGTTTAATTTGTAATTTCCATTTATCATCCAGCTTTCTGAATATTTTCCATTTTTTGAGACGTTTTTTTATCCAAACACCGTGTTCTGCTACTAAACTGCATTTTATGCTCCAGAACCATTTATCCAGAGTTTCGCATTCTCTTCCGCTGATTATTACTAAATGAACACTCTGATCATTTGCTAATTCCGTTAGTAAATTCATTAATATTTTGTCTGGTTCTGCTCTTGCCGGATCGTCAACAAATGGAACCAGGGTGCCGTCATAATCCAAAAATATAATTTTTTTCTTTGCCTTTTTGTAATCTTTAATAATTTCATTCTTAATATTATCATCAAGATATTTTTTTTCAAAAGTTCTTTGCTTACTTTTAATGTGAATCAGGGATACTAAAAAATTATTAGCCCATTTAATAACATCATTGGCTTTAAGTCTTTTACGTATCGCCATGTTTCTGTAAATTTGTTCCTCTTTCTTCATTTCCAGAGCTTTTTTTATTGCGTCTGCTATGTTTTCGATATGATTCGGATTAATTGTAATTGTTTCTATCATTTCTTTTGATGCACCTGCCATTTCACTTAATACTAAAACACCGGTGTTATCTGTCCTGCTCGCCAAATATTCTTTCGAAATTAAGTTCATACCATCACGCAAAGGTGTTACAAGTGCAATATCACTTAATTTATATAAAGCCGATAATTGTTCTCCGTAAAAACTTCTATACTGATAGATTATGGGATTCCAGATCAAAGTACTATATAACCCATTAATTTTCCCTATGATTTCATCTATTTCTCTTTTCATCTGGTTATATTTCTCGACTCCTATCCTCGATGGGACGGTTATTGCAAGCATTGTTACTTTTCCGTGCCATTCGGGATTTTTTTCAAGAAATAACTGATAGCCCCGCAAACGATTTAATATTCCTTTTGTATAGTCGAGCCTGTCTATAGAAAGAATTATCTTTTGATTCGGCAAACCCCGCTTTAATAAACTGCATTCTGTTTTGGTTTTTTCCGAGCGGGCTAAATTCTCAAAACTTTTGAAATCAATTCCCATCTGAAAAGTATCAACTTTAACAATTCTATCATCGAGTTGAATTTCGCCAAGATGATTATCGAACCCCAAAAGCCGCAATACACTGCCAAGAAAATATCTTGAATAATCATTTGTGTGAAAACCTATCAAATCAGCACCTAATAATCCTCGCAATATCTTGTCTCTCCATGCTCTGGGCAAAAATCGAAAAATCTCAAAATGTGGGAATGGAATGTGAAGAAAAAATCCTATTTTTGCATTATTAATTTTCTTGCGTATAAGAGCAGGCAGCAGCATTAAATGGTAGTCGTGAATCCAGATAGTATCATTTGGTTCAACCATATCACAAATAATTTCACAGAATTTCTCATTCACGAATTTATAGTTCTCCCACATATCGTTATCATATAATGTGTAGGCGGAAAAATAATGAAACAAAGGCCAGATGGTCTTATTGCAAAAACCAAAATAAAACTTGTCCATAGTTTTTTCATTTATAAAAACCGGAACCAGCTTCTTTTTTAAAAGGTCCTGCTTTATTTCAGTTTGCTTCTTATCGGGAAATGATAAACCCGGCCAGCCGACCCAATAATAGTTTGATTTATCCAATGATGATGAATTCATTGAAGCCAGATAAGCGCTTATACCAGATACCAGCCCTCCTGAACTCTTATTTATTAAATAATCGTCATTTTCTTTAGTAAAAGTAACGGGTAGTCTGTTTGAAATAACAAATAATTTCATATAATTTTAATTTTTCATTCGTGAAAAATTGATTTTGTTCTTTATTTTATCGCTTCGTCTTAATTTTTACTGAAAATAAAATTTATCAGATTAACTTTTAATCAGACTTAAAATCAATTAAAAACTAAGGTCGTATACCATAGTTAGCGATAAACGGGTTTTTCGGATTAAATAAGTGTGTAATATAGCCTTTTAATAAAGTTATGAAAAAATTCATTTAATATCAAGTTTTACTCACTTTAGATTTACTATATTAATTGTATCAGATTGAATTTTGTTTTTCAGGAACTGGTATAACTCGTTTTGCCTCGAATTAATTATTCTCGTGGATGTGTTTTTCTTCCAGTTGATTGTAAACATTGGTATTTTCTTTATTTCTAAAGTATCATTAACTGTAGATGAATTATAGAAATTTTGACTAAAACCGATATTATCAATTTCGGGGATAAAAATTATAAGGTCCTTCAATACGGTTTGTACTTTTATCGAATCCTGTTTTAAGGCATTTTTTAAAGAGTCCGTTTCGTTTTCAGCCTCTGATTTCCGTATTAATTTTATTTTTGAAAGTATATCGGTACTTAATTCACCTTTTATGAACTCTATGCCTTTGTCGTCGCTCAATTGTGTGAAATCTATTTTTGTGTTTTCTATACCAAACATACCCAGAGAGTTGTTGAGAGAATCTTTTCTTCCTGTTGTCATTTTATTTCCCACGACATAAACACTCAATATGTTAGGATTATTTTTTTGAGGAATAAATTTCCATTCAATAACCTTTAAATTATTTTGTTGTATTTGTTCTTTCACAAATTTTTCTATATTTTTATTTGCTTTTACGTCTTTTATTACACTATAAAATATTATAAAACTGGGTATTGCAACCAGCGTTACAAACACAGAAATTATTATTTTTGTCCGTAATAATCTTTTGCTGTCTAAATATTCCTTAAAGGGGAATTTTAAATATCTGACAATGAGATAAGACGAAAACGAGATGAATACTGTATTTATGAAAAATAAATAAATTGCACCGAAGAAATATTCAAACTGAGCACTGGCTAGCCCATAACCTGCCGTGCAGATAGGAGGCATCAATGCTGTTGCAATTGCAACACCGGGTATTACAGCTGCCATTTTCGACCTGGTGATTGCCACAATACCTGCCATTCCGCCAAAAAAGGCAATTATGATGTCAAGCGCTGTTGGTTTTATCCTTGCTAATATTTCGGAAGTTGTATTGCCCAGCGGGGATAAAATAAAATATAAAGTACTCACAAGCAAACTAACTAAAACGGAAATACTGAATACACGAAGAGATGTAAAGAAACTTTCTTTATCTTGTATTCCCACAGAGAGACCAATTCCTAGAATCGGAGACATTAACGGTGATATCAGCATCGCTCCTATAATAACCGCAGGAGAATTGATATCAAGTCCCACCGATGTCAGTATTGCCGAACAAATTAGATATACAATATTTGGACCTCTCAGATGTACATCTTTATTAATTTGTTCGATCGTGGATATTTTACTTGAATCCGTATCGAGATCAAAAATATTTTTAATCCTTCCAAATATTGTACTTAACATATTAATTTAATGGTTAAATATATTTAATTAACTAAAAATAAAACAAATAATAGTGACATAGATTCAGTTTTAACGAATTAAATAAATTAATAATTCTTATCAGCGAATTCTCAATATTGTAAATTATATAAATATTATTGGCAAATAGAATAAATTAACTGTTTTTGAGTATATTTACATTTCTATGTGATCCGGCGATGATTATCCTATCGTCATTCTTAAAAATATAGTCAGACTTTGGAAAGGTAACAAGTGATTCTTTGTTATTATCAAACGTTTTAATTGATAATATATCCACTGCGAATTTTTGTCTTATATCTAATTCAGAAATCATTTTACCTATAAAAAAATCCGGGATTTTGATTTCTGCAGCAATATATCCTATTTGTAAAGTAACTTGAGTATCGGAATCTTTTATCATAATACTGCTTGAGAGTTTTGATACAAAATCAAGCCTCTCGATTTCTTTTAAGTAAAGCGAATGTATGTCCCCGCTCCAAAGCATACCAATCAGCTTCATATCTTTTGTATTGTTGACAACCGGTAATCCCTCTATATCAAATTTCCTGATTATTTCGACTGCTTTATGACAATTTTGTTCGGGTGTTAAAGGTAAAATGTTTGAATTCATAATATCCTTAGCTATAAGAATATTTTCATGATGTTCTTTGTTTTTAAAAATATAAAATAAGTCAGAAAGAGTAATTACACCTTTAAGTTTTTTCTCATTGTTGATAACCGGTAATACGGGATTTTCGAATCTGATTGCTTTATCCAATATATCTTCGACATTTTGTTCCTCTGTTATCGCAGATTCTATCCCGGGTTTAAAGACATCTCTAACCTGGAATGATTCAATCACATTACTTTCTATGCCCTCTTTAATATTTATATTTTTCAAAACAAGTTTTAAAGTATAAATTGATTCCCTTGATAGTTTAGCAGATATATAGGTGCTGATTACGCAAACGATTACAAGAGGTAATATGATATGATAATCAGCAGTCATTTCAAAAACAATTATAATCGCCGTGATTGTTGCCCGTGTCGAACCTGCAACAAGTCCTGCCATCGCAACCAAAGCATAAGCTCCTGGTCCTGCCGTTATTTCAGGAAAAACAAAATGAACAATTCCGCCGAACAAACTTCCGAGCATTGCCCCCATAAAAAGTGAAGGTGCAAAAATTCCACCGGAACTTCCGGAACCGAGGGTAACCGAAGTTGAAAGTATTTTAACAAAGATCAATATGAATGAAGTAATAAGAATGATTTTTCCCTGAAGAGCAAGATTTATGACATCGTAACCCATACCAAGGCTTTGAGGAAAAAATATTGCTATGATTCCGAGAATTACGCCACCAATTAAGGGTTTAATGTATCCGGGAATTTTTATTCTTTCATCAAACAAATATTCGGAATAGTACAATACTTTAATGAAGAAAAATGAAATGATTCCAGCTATCAAACCAAGAATTACATAAAACAGAAGTTCATAAGGTGTTTGCATAGAATATGTAGGAACAGTAAATGCTGCATAGTTACCTTCCATACCTCTTGATATAGATGTGGAAATTACAGAAGAAATAGCAATGGGAATAAGTTTATCAGCAGAAAAATCCATCAATAATAACTCGAGAGCGAATAGAATACCAGCTACAGGTGCATTAAAAGCAGCCGCTATGCCTGCAGCAGCTCCACATCCCACGAGTGTCTTAAGTCTTCTCGGGGATAATTTTAAAAATTGGCCCACTGTTGAACCAATACTTGCCCCTATCTGTATAATCGGACCTTCTCTGCCGACCGAACCACCGGTACCGATTGTAATAGAAGAAGCAATAGCTTTAATCAAAGCAACACGAGGTCTTATCCTGCCGCCTTTTTGAATCATCGCTGCCATTACTTCCGGTACACCATGACCCTTGGCTTCGGGAGCGAGAAAATAAATTAAAGGACCAACTATTAATCCTCCAACTACAGGGATAATAATCTTTAAATACCATGGAAGATAAATTATATTTTCTAATAAACTATTATCACCGGGAAATGAAATACTTGTAATTTTACTAATTAAAATTCTTATTCCAACAGCTGCGAATCCGGCTAAAGTACCAATGATAATGGATAAAATTATCATCATCAAATGTTCTGTTTGTTGGAGGTGTCTGTTTATTCCCCGAAACTTAATCATTGTTATATAAATGCAAAATTTCTTAGTAATTAAATATTATCAAGATTGTGATAATTAATTAAGTTAAAAATAGTATTTAATTAGAAGATTTTTTATTTCTAAATTTCATTACTAAATATCCACGGTAGTTCCGCAATGTTGATATTTTTCGCTTCTTCAAAATTGATTTTTTAATTATTCTTATAATTGAATCCTGAATTTAATGATTTTTATTGGTTTCCTCTCTTAGTTCTCTTAAAAACTTTATTGCAGCCATCGGTGAATAGAATTCAGAATCAGATTTTATTAAAGTAGAGAGTAATTTATTCAGTTTTCGGGAAGAATAGTGTTTCGAATATTCCTTTAGCACATGATGTGCACCTTTCCTGATATAAAAAGAATCAATGTTTGAGATTAATCCTTCAAGTATCGTGATCACTCCGGATTCACCAAGTGAGATCAAACCTTCAGCTGCAAGCCATCGGACGTCGGGATCTTCATCTTTGAGGGCAAGCAAGAACAGAGAACCGGAATGCAGGTCTCGTATTTCAAGAAGAGTCTTCACTACCTCCCATCGGATAATTTTCTTCTTGTTTACTAAATGTTCTGCAAGGAAATCTACAGCTTTATGTCCAAATAATTTAAGTGACTCACGTGCTTTAGTTCGAACTAACCCGTTTCTGTTATTTAACTGAATAATAAGAGATTTTATATGGGTTTCTTCCCGTTTTTTTGCTGATATGTTTGAACTCATTTATTTAATTTAAAAAATTTAGTGGAAAAAATTTACCTTTAAAATAAATTCTCAGACTATTAAACTTTACTAATCTGAATTTAATATTAAATATTCTTTTTTTCCATTAAAAAGCGAAAGGAGAATAAACATGAAACTCAACATAAAAGCATTCGCACTTACTTGTGGCATAGTGTGGGGATTAGGATTATTTTTCCTTACCTGGTGGATAATTGCATTTGACGGATCTACCGGGGATCCTACACTCATTGGCAAGCTGTACCGTGGTTACTCGATTTCCCCTGTCGGAAGCGTTATAGGTTTGGTATGGGCGTTTTTCGATGGCTTGGTTGGCGGGTTGGTATTTGCTTGGCTCTACAATAAATTAGTTGGCTCCACAGATTCCAAATAAACAAGGGTAAGAAGCTCTAAACTGTTCCCTATATTATTTTCGCTGCAAACCTAGCGCAAGTAACATTTTATGTGTATTTATAAATTAAAGAAATTAAAATGTTATAGACGAATCACTGTTTTGGTGTAATCCCCTTCCGGATAGAAATACGGCAAACATGCAGAAATACATCCGAGAAATAGCATTTACTTTTCTCTAATATCCAAATTTTTCTCCATTTGTATAATAGTTATCCTTTATTATACAAAATAACACTTAGTTATGAAGCACAACTACTTTCATTATACAAAATAAATTAATGAACATTTAACATTAATCCGTGCAAGGTGTATTATTTCTATTTTTTTAATAATAGCAATGTTAATGTTATCGTTTTGCAATATATGAATTTTCCGAAATTTATTGCCGAACTAATCCATTTGGATTAGTTCCTTTTTCATTCCTTTGCACTATTAAATAATTAATTACTTTTTGTTATCTTTATAATATATTAATTATAATTATTGCGACATCGATAAAGGCAATAAAATGACCAATTAAGTAATTAGTTAAATTTTACTGAAAGTAAAATTAATATTATAATATTAATATAATAATCCTTAATAACTTTACATTTTTAGATTAAAAATAATGAATATGTTAGAAAATACATAACTATGACGGATACACAGCAAGATAACTTAATGCAACTTAATGATTAAAGAACTTAAACTACCAAAAATAATTTGACTTTAATTATTAATTTAATAGCAGGAATATTAACCGGATTTATTGTTTCAATTCCTCCGATGGGACCAATTGCCTTTGCTATTATTTCTAAAGGATTTAATAATGAAATAAAAGAGGGTAAAGCAATTGCCGCTGGTGCTGCATTCATGGATTTCTTCTATTGTCTTATAGCTTTCGCCGGAATTACTTTGATTATTTCCTTTTTTCCTTCAGTCGTAGCCGATTTTTATGCTAATAATGCTTATATGATAGAAATAGTGCTCACTTTTTCCGGGTGCGTTATTGTTATTATTTATGGTCTGAAAATTATAAGATCAAAGATTACATACACCAAACTGGAAGCAGAAGAATCTTCAAAGTTAGATTCAGCTATTGAGAAGGCAGGTAAACTGACAGAAAAAGCAGAAAACCTGGCAAAGCATCTTAAAGTTCCGGAAATTAATAAATCAAATTTCTTTGGACTATTTTTTATGGGAGTGTTGTTATGTATGTCTTCGTTGACTCTGCCTGCATCATGGATTGCACTTGTTGGATATTTAAAAGGATATAATTTTCTGAGTTCCTCTTTTCTTGGCGGACTATTATTTTCAATAGGAGCATTTACAGGGACGCTGGCATGGTTCTATACACTGTTAAAATTAATAACGGGTAATAAGAAGCGGATTAATCAGACAACTGTAAACAAACTTAATATAATTGCCGGAATAATATTATTAATGCTCGGCGTTTTTCTCTTTATAAAAGCCGCTGTCTCTGTCTTTTATATTTTGTAGATGTTACTTTGTGGTTTTTTATTATTTTTTATTACGGATTAAACTTTTCTAACCGGTTATACTGTTTTTTTTATTGATTTATCTGCCTTTCGGCTCTTTGCCATTTTTTTCTTATCTTGTGCAAATCTTTCAGTTTTTGCTTTTTCCATTTCAATAATCTTGAGTGTTTCTGATTCTTCTTCTTTAAATTCAGAGCGTAAAACTACAATCTGGGCTTCAGTTGCTGCACGTTTAAGCTCTAATCCAAATTGATTGCGTTCAATTTCCTGCTTACGTAATAATTGTTCAGCATCGTTTTTCGCTTCCTGTGATAATCGAGCTGAGCCTGTCAATACACCTTCCGGACCAACATAAACATCAAGCAATTCTATTCCATGGTCGGTAAGTATAAACTCACGGATCTGATTGGAATGAGCCATACCGCGGGATTTAAGAATATACAAACCTCTGTTACGCTCACCGCCAATTTCAATATCACGCAAAAGCAGCCAGGTATCTATCAGGGATGATAATGACATATCTGTAAGCTCTTGAATATCGCCTGCGCTCGTTAGACTTGCGAAGAATGCAGTGATATTCCTCATCTTCAAAAAATCCACAAGACGCAGTAACATTATTTTTACTTCAGTTTGGTTATTTCCCATCACGAACGCATCTATAGGGTCCAGAACAACAATTTGCGGTTTAACTTTATTAATTAATTTGATTGTAGTCGTCAGATGATGTTCCAATCCATGGAGTGTTGGGCGTGTTGCATGAAAGTTGAGCAATCCTTTTTTCACCCACGGTTCCAGGTATATTCCAATTGAAGACATATTGCGCATAAACTGACTCGGGGATTCTTCGAAAGCAAAATAAAGAACCCGCTCCCCGCGCTTGCATGCTGCTTCAACAAATTGAGCTGCAATGCTCGTCTTGCCTGTACCGGCTGTACCTGAAACAAGCACTGTACTGCCGCAAAAGTAACCTTTGCCGGACAGCATTGTATCGAGACGTGGAATGCCTGTAGAAATTCTTTCTTTGGATGAAATGTGATTAAATCCCAGCGAAGTGACCGGCAGAACAGAAAAACCATCTTCATCAATTAAGAAAGGATATTCATTTGTTCCGTGAGTTGAACCCCGATATTTAACAATTCGCAAGCGTCGTATGGATGATTGATCGCTGACGCGATGATCCAGGAATATGACACAATCGGAAACGTATTCTTCCAAACCCTGGCGTGTTAAAGTATTATTGCCGCGTTCTCCCGTTATTATTGTCGTAACTCTTCTCTTTTTTAACCAACCGAATAACCGCCTCAGTTCTTTACGTACAGCAGAAAAATCGGACAATCCTGTGAAGAGTGCTTCCATTGTATCGAGTACAACACGTTTTGCTCCGATGCTTTCAATTGCATCATGAACGTGAACGAACAAATCTTTCAAATTATATTTACCGCTCTTGTCAATTTCGCCTCGTTCAATGTTAATGTGTTCAAGCCAAATCTTTTTTTGGGATACAAGTTTATCCAAATCGAATCCCAGTGAAGCAACATTAGCAGTAAGTTCTTTTTCGGTTTCCTCGAACGAAATAAAAACACCCGGTTCATTGTGCAGTGTTGCACCATGAACAAGAAATTCCATTGCTAAAAGTGTCTTTCCGCAACCCGCACCTCCGCATATTAGCGTTGGTCTTCCTTTCGGTAATCCACCACCCGTGATTTCGTCCAATCCCTGAATACTGGTTGGGGCTTTTGGAAGAGTATGTCTCTTAAATTTTACATTACTTTTTTTCATTGGGTCTTATCTCCAAAATTAATTATTTCCTTCTTCTTCATTTCACTTAGCTTCTTTTTGTTTTTATTCCCCGCTATTTATCTGATTCTTATATCATCATAATTTTGGGAAATCTCCATTATCATTTATTCAAAATGAAAATATGTATTATTGTATAAAAATAATATAGACCAAATGGATGAAAAAGGGGCTACTCCGTTTGGATTAGTCCATTTTATAGTCCATATGGGCTAATCCCTTTTTCATCCATTTGTACGATTTTTTAACTAATTATATTTTCTTATATTTAACCAGTAAAAAGCTTATAATTTCTTTAAAAATAACGAAAGGAACAAAATCATGTTTAAAAAAATACAAATCTTAATGTTCGCCTTGTTAATGTTTGCATTATTCAATGCTAACATTACACAAGCGCAGCCTACTAAGACTGTCACCGATGTATATCCTGTAGTCTCTATCGCTCCTATAGGCGGTGTTCAATTTCCGGTTTCCGGTTTGAATGATTTATACA
>Ga0209540_10000269_pt1 | contig 57733 bp, 57 predicted proteins | sample BarGraIncu01121A_FD_184501 | JGI IMG/M metagenome (GOLD analysis project Ga0209540, IMG submission 184501) | Arctic peat soil microbial communities from Barrow, Alaska - Barrow Graham LP Incubations 011-21A (SPAdes) (version 2) | ecosystem: Environmental > Terrestrial > Soil > Wetlands > Peat... | reverse complement strand
GACAGGGTTCCACCTCTTCCCATTCCGAACAGAGAAGTTAAGCCTGTCCACGTCGATGGTACTGCTGCAAAGTGGGAGAGTAGATAGCCGCCGTTTTTAAAGCCCCGATTACTGAATCAAATCAGTTGTCGGGGCTTTTTTTGTACAATAAAAATGGCAACTGCAAAGTAACTCTTAGAAAGACGATTTTTTGCGTTTACTTCTTCTCCTTTTAAACAGAGAAATTGAAATGATTATCCGTAATAAACACAGTTTTTCAATTATTTTTCGAATCTTTAGAGTCCCAAATCAACTTAAGCATCCCAAATAAGCCGTATGTAGAACACAAAAAAACAGGCTTAGAGAATAATGTTTTCTCTAAGCCTGTTTTTTTTGTAAGGGCTTTATGGGAGTAATTTTTCCCAATCGATAGGGCTTCTAACGAAGGTATTTTCTCAAGAGGGGATGTAAGCCATTTCCCGGGTTCAATACCTGCTTGCAGGCAACTTCCAAGCAGGGTGTAGAATATGCAGTTGTCTTCCGCTCCATTGTCGTTGCCTGATAACAAATAATTCTTGCGCCCTAGAGTGATAGGGCGGATAGCATTCTCCACAGCGTTGTTATCTATGTGATAATATCCTTCCTTGCAATAGCGACAGATTCGGGGCCATATGCCAAAAGCATAGCTAATGGCCTTTCCAATAAGCCTTTTTGGGGTATAACTATTGTAGGTTTGCCTCATCCAATTTTCCATTTGTTGTAATATCGGATAAGCTTTCTGCTCTCGCTCTTTGCGTATCTGCTCGTGGTCTGCTCCTTCATATCTGAGGTTCTCTTCCAGCATGTAAAGCAGGGCTATATAATCAAGGGCTTTTTGTGCTTCTGGGGTTGTGACTAAAGCGTTCTCAAACTTACGTCTCACGTGAGCTATACATCCCAAAGGAAGTACTCCTTGTTTCTTTTCGTAAATGCTGTAGGCAGCATAGCCGTCCGTCTGAAGTGCTCCCTTATAGTCTTTGAACATCTTGAGAACTACCTCCTATGAACGTGAACCTTTATCGTAATAGAAGAATATCCTGGGAGATATGACCGAACGAACCACCCAGATATACGCCTTACGTGCCGCTCCGGGACGGTCGGTTACTGGGTGGCTTGTTTCATCCACCTGTATGTAATTATCATTCTAATGGAATATAGGATTTTTATTGGTCTTGTTAAATTTTGAATACCTACAACCATATGCCTTTTTTATTGTAATGGTATGTTATCAAATACGTTGTATTGTAATAAATAGGCGACATTTGTAGCAGTTCGTTTTTAAAATTAACGCTTTCGTGTTGAAACTGAAACGCGTATTAGCAATTATAATGAGGCTTGAAATATAATAAATACTAATATTTTATTACGTAAAGCTAATATATGTTTACAACTTGTTGGTTGCTATTTTAAATTCTCAGGTCTAGTAGGCTATTTTGATAAAGACATGCAGGAATATGCTTGCTTGATTTGTAGTAATAACTTTGAGGAGTAAAATATTATTTATAAATCAAGCTCAATATTTTACGACTAGTTTAACTAGTTTAAATATTTACATGTTTGTAACCAGCATTATAGCTCATCAATATTCCTGATATTATTTATTCATTTAACGATTTGTTTTTTTTGAAAGATATATTTAGATATTTCAATGTATTAATTGCTACGATACAGATATGTTGCGCTACAGCCCTCTGTATCGTATAATAGTAATAATATTCGCATATATTTGTAATGTAGTTAAACATTAAAACTACAGCGATTTAAGTGTTGCATTTAAATATAGAAACTATTTAATAATAGGTGGGTTTACGAATACCGCCGGAAAGGGAAATTATGAGAAGAACAACTACAACTTTTGAGGTTTTGTCTATTCTTAAAAAAATGGCATTATTATTAGTGGTTATTTTAGGATTTAGTGCTTGTCAGGCTGTAGAAGAAGATTATTCTGGTGTTACAGGAATTAAAGCACCCGCTTTTACGTTATTTAGTACTGAAGGAAAACAAGTACATCTCTTTGACTATAAAGACAAAGTAGTTGTATTGTTCTTTTTTGGAAATAATTGTCCGAAATGTAAAGCTGAAGCACCTGCTTTAGAAGAAATGTTAGTAAGTCCTTATGCTAATCGCCAAGATTATGTGGTACTTGGTCTTGACTATTGGAATGGAGAACCTGCAGCCGTAAAAGCATTCAAAGATGAAACAGGTATTGATATCCCGATGTTATTAGATGCGGGAAATGTTGGAAGCAATTATAAAACATTCTACAACCGTATTGTTGTGATTGATAAAGATAAAAATATCGTATTTTCAGGAACACAAGAAGCTTCTAAAGATTTCGCAGCTGCAAAAGCACACGTTGACAATTTACTTGAAAATTAATAAAACGTAAGTTTCTATTACCCTATTATAGTTTAAGTTGCGTTACTAAATCACTGATTATTAGTACAAGAACCCGCCACAATGTGAATTGAGACGGGTTCTGCTTTTATGTAGTATTACCCTGTGATGAATTGACACGTAGATGATTACTTATTTAAATCGATAATACCTATGTAGGAGTTTATATACACATTTAGTTTAAAGTTTATAATACGATAACTATACATTTTCTAAAACGAGTTTCAATCAACATTTTTTTTGTAATTTTGCACTCTGAAAACCGTTTTATGTAATTTTTTATGCGTATTTTAATTCAACGAGTTAGTGAGGCTTCCGTAGAAATAGAAAGCAAAATAAAATCTTCTATCAAAGTTGGTTTGTTGGTATTGGTGGGAATTGAAGATACAGATACTCAGGTTGACTCTGATTGGTTAGCTGGGAAAGTGATAGGATTACGTATTTTTGATGATGAGAATGGAGTGATGAATCGTTCAGTGGTAGATGTACATGGAGATGTATTAGTTGTTAGTCAATTTACCTTACATGCTATGACAAGAAAGGGGAATCGACCTTCGTATATCAAAGCCGCTAAACACGAAATAGCTATTCCACTTTATGAGCATTTCTGTCAATCAATTAGTGCTAAGCTCGGAAAGGAAGTGCAAACAGGAACCTTTGCTGCCGACATGAAAGTAGCATTGGTAAATAATGGACCGGTCACTATTTGGATGGATAGTAAAAATAAAGAGTGATTTGCTTCATATCCAGACTGTAAAGAAATTAAATAAATCATCCCAATTTGTATAATTCGTAAAATTTTCATTGATGAAGAAACATATTCCAAATTTTATTACCTGTCTCAACTTATTTTCCGGTTGTGTCGGTGTATATCTTGCATTTCAGGGCAATTTTCAGGGAGCTTTTATTGCAATTATTGTTTCGGCTGTATTCGATTTTTTCGATGGATTTGCAGCACGTCTGCTAAAAGCTTATTCGCCCATGGGCAAGGAACTCGATTCGTTGGCCGATATGGTGAGTTTTGGTGTATTACCCGGTGCAATGGTTTTTTCTCTCTTGTTAAAAACTGCGATTAACGAATGGCTTCCCTACCTAGCTTTTATTATTCCGGTATTCTCGGGACTGCGGTTAGCAAAATTTAATATTGATGAGCGCCAGACTTCATCGTTTATCGGACTTCCGACACCTGCCAATGCAATATTCTGGGGAGGATTGATTATTTCATTCGAAAGTTTTTTATCGTCGTATAGTTGGCTGCTAATTATCTTGATCCTTTTGTTTAGCTATTTGTTGGTTGCTGAAATTCCAATGTTCTCGTTGAAATTTAAAAACTACGCGTGGAAATCCAATCAAACTCAATACTTGTTTTTGATAGGTTGTGCTTTTATTCTCGCATTTTTTCAGTTGAGTGCATTTCCAATACTTATTGGTTGGTATATTGCATTGTCCATCGGGTTGAGTGTGTTTCGCAAGTAAGAGATTTCAATTTTTCAATTTTGTAGTTACAGAAAATGTCCATTACAATATCAAATCTGACAAAGAAATACGGCGATCAAGTTGTATTAAACGATATAAGCTTTGAAATAGGTCAAGGCGAAGTGGTTGGCTTCCTAGGTCCGAATGGAGCTGGTAAATCGACCACAATGAAGATTTTGGTAGGTGCGTTGGGATATTCAACTGGCAATGTGAAGATATGTGGCGTTGAAGTGACTGAGCATCCGCTTAAAACGAAGAGTTTTGTAGGATATTTACCGGAGCAAAATCCGTTGTACGCCGAAATGTACGTGAAGGAATACCTGCTGTTTGTGGCCGAAACCTACGGAATGGGCAAAGAGAAACACGAGCGGGTAGACCAATTGATTGATGAAGTGGGTTTGCGTCCCGAATTTCAAAAAAAAATCGGACAGCTATCGAAAGGATACCGGCAACGGGTTGGATTGGCTCAAGCACTGATTCCAAACCCTAAAGTGCTTATTCTGGATGAACCAACTACCGGGCTTGATCCCAATCAACTGGAAGAAATCAGAAATTTAATTCGAGAGATTGGAAAAGATAAAACGGTATTGCTGAGTACCCACATTATGCAGGAAATAAAAGCGATATGCAACCGTGTAATTGTGATAAATAAAGGAGAAATTGTAGCTGATTACTCTGATTTATCAAAAATCAGCATTTTTGACGAGAATAGTTTTCATTTAGAGGTGGAATTTTCAACTGAAATTCAGAAGACTGAGCTAGAAAAAATTTCAACTGTTTCGGCAGTAAATCAACTGACTAAAAAGAGTTTTACTGTAATTTCAACATCTGATGTTCGTGAAGTTATTTTTGATTTTGCAGTAAAAGCAAATACAAAAATACTGATGATGAAACAAATTGAACGAAGCATGGAAGAGGTATTTAGAAACCTTACAAAATAATTAATGGAAGAAGAAAATTTCGACATACGTAACAATCAAAAAGGTGAAAAGGAGTTCGAGAACGCACTACGACCACTGACTTTTTCGGATTTTAGCGGACAAAATAAAATTGTCGAAAATCTGAAAATCTTCGTGCAGGCAGCTCGTATGCGTACCGAATCGCTCGATCATGTGCTGCTGCATGGACCTCCAGGTCTGGGTAAGACCACTTTGTCGAACATTATTGCCAACGAACTGAACGTGGGATTTAAAATTACGTCTGGTCCGGTACTGGATAAACCAGGCGATTTGGCCGGTTTGCTTACCAGTCTGGAAACAAACGATGTGCTTTTTATCGACGAGATTCATCGTCTGAGTCCTATCGTGGAAGAATACCTGTATTCGGCCATGGAGGATTACCGCATTGATATAATGATAGATAAAGGTCCAAGTGCCCGATCTATTCAATTGGAATTGAATCCATTTACGCTGATTGGAGCCACCACACGCAGCGGTTTACTTACCGCACCACTACGCGCCCGTTTTGGAATAAATTGCCACTTGGAGTATTATGATATTGAGGTAATTACCGAGATTATAAAACGTTCTTCACGCTTGTTGAACGTTGAAATAGGACACAAGGCGGCTGTGGAAATTGCTGGTCGTAGCCGTGGTACGCCGCGTATTGCCAATGCATTACTCCGTAGGGTGCGCGATTTTGCACAGGTAAAAGGGAATGGTAGCATTGATCTGGAAATAGCATGTTATGCGCTCGAAGCGTTGAATATTGATAAATACGGTCTGGATGAAGTTGACAATAAGATACTAACTACCATTATCGAAAAATTTGGTGGTGGTCCGGTTGGATTAACCACTATTGCTACTGCTCTGGGCGAAGATCCGGGAACAATAGAAGAGGTGTATGAACCGTTTTTGATAAAAGAAGGTTTTATGAAACGTACGCCACGCGGGCGGGAAGTAACGGAGCTGGCATATAAGCATTTGGGAAAAGTGAGGCTGGGCGAAACCGGAACTCTATTTTAAAGAGGAATAGGAACAGGGCATTTATAGACACACTAGATTAAATACTTTTCAACATTTAAAATTATTGATTATGGATGAATTAATAACTGTAAGAACTTTTAGTAGTTCTCTTGATTTTGAAATTGTAAAATGTTATCTTGAATCTTTTGACATTGAATGTTTTGGACGGGATGTAGTCATTAATCGCGCCTATCTGGCGAATGTAGACGGAGGTGCTAAACTTCAGGTTCGTCCCGAACAGGCTGAAGAAGCGGTAAGACTCCTTTTCGAAGGCGGTTATCTGAAAGCCGAAGACTTTGAACTATCACCCGAAATGAAGTGGATGGAAAAATTATTGAATCTTTTCCATAATAAATAGCTCTGTAATTTCCAAAATATTTTTTTTAAGTAGCATATTCGCAAATTATTATATTATCATATTAACCTATGGCAGAGAAACAAATGAAAAAATTGGCGAAGGACACCGCCTTGTATGGAGTTAGCAGCATTTTGGGTAAATTCCTGAACTGGATGATGGTTCCGCTTTACACCTACGTGTTGGCCAATTCAGCGGAATACGGTATTGTAACTAATTTATATGCCTGGACTGCTTTATTATTGGTGATGCTCACTTACGGAATGGAAACCGGATTCCTCCGATTTGCAAATAAAAACAAAGAAGAAGCAGGGAAAGTGTACAGCACAACTTTGATTGCCGTGGGATTTACGTCCGTTGTTTTTGCGCTTATCTGCATATTCTTTTCACAGGCCATTGCTAATGCAATGGGTTATTCCAACCATCCGGAATTTATCGCAATGCTTGGCTCAGTGGTAGCTTTGGATGCTTTTGGCTGTATTCCATATGTTTACTTGCGGTTTAAAAACAGACCCATTCGTTTTGTATTTCTAAATCTGTTTGCTATTGCTGTCAATATATTTTTCAATATCTTTTTCCTGGTAATTTGTCCATGGTTAATGGTTAAAGCACCCGGCCTGATAAGTTGGTTCTATAATCCAAACTTTGGAGTAGGCTATGTTTTTGTTGCCAATCTATTCTCTACTGCTCTGGTTACTATCGCATTATTGTTCGATGTGTTTGTAGTGCCATTTGAATTTGATAAAGCGCTTCTCAAAAAGATGCTTCGCTATTCGTTGCCATTACTAGTGTTAGGTATTGCCGGAATAATGAATCAAACACTGGATAAAATTCTTTTTCCATTCTTAATGCCGGGTGAAGTTGGGGCTTCGGAACTCGGAATTTATGGTGCCACCTCCAAAATAGCCTTGGTGATGTTGATGTTCACTCAAGCATTTCGCTATTCATACGAACCATTTATCTTTGCTCAGAAGAAAGATAAAAATAGTATGGACTCCTATGCTGATGCCATGAAGTTTTTCATTGTTTTCTCCTTGTTTATCTTTTTAGGAATGGTATTTTATCTCGACATAATAAAATATGTGATTCAGCACAACTACTGGGTTGGACTTAAAGTTGTTCCGATAGTATTGTTATCATTCATTTTTCAAGGTATATTTTTCAACCTATCGCTTTGGTATAAATTGACCGATAAAACCATTTATGGAGCCTATTTCTCTATTGTTGGAACGATTATAATTGTTCTGTTGAATGTACTATTGGTGCCAAAATTCAGTTATATGGGATGTGCATGGGCCGCGTTTGCCTGCTATTTTGTTATAATGCTCATATCGTACTATTTCGGACAAAAAAACATGCCGGTGAAGTACGATTTAAAATCGATAGGGCTTTATGTATCAGTGGCAATGGTTCTTTATGCTGCCAGTTTTTTGGTACAAACACAATATGCTGTGGTTAATATTGCTTATAAAACCTTATTGTTTACAATTTATATAACACTTATGATTAAACGAGATTTTCCTTTAAGATCAATTCCTGTAGTAAACAAGTTTTTCAAAGAAGGTGGTAAATGAGTAAATTACATATAATAACACCCGTAAAAGATTCTTTAAGTACTACCCTTCGTACTATTGAAAGTATAATGAATTCGAGTACTACTCTTGAGTTTGAATATACTGTGTATAATGATTTTAGCACTGACGAAACAACCGCTGAATTAGAATTGGCAGCTGTAATGTATGGGTTTTGTTTAATTAATCTGAAAGATGTAACGCTGAGTCCTTCACCCAACTACTTGTTCGTTTTACAAGCAGCCCAAAGAAAAGCTCTTGAAGATAATGCACATTTACTAATTATTGAGTCAGACGTAGTTGTTGAAACAGACACTATTCAGAGGATGTATAGTTATGCTTCTTTGCTCGAAAAACCGGGTATGATTGCCGCTGTTACTATTGATTACAATCGCAAGATAAATTTTCCATATTTGTATGCCCTAAAATTCAACTCGGGTGTGATTAATACGAATAAACGTTTGAGCTTTTGTTGTACACTATTATGTAATGCTTATTTGAGTAAATTTAACTTTCTAGAATTAAACCCGGAAAAAGCTTGGTACGACGTGTTTATTTCGCATAAATCGGTTGAGTTGGGATTCCGGAATTATTTGCTAACTTTGTTGCAGGTGACTCACTTACCGCATAGTAGCCGACCTTGGAAACAATTGAAATATAAACATCCATTAAAATATTACTGGATGAAATTGACAAAAAATCCAGACAGAATATAATAAAATCATAATTGAAAAGTAATACAAATTCAGAATTCAATGATTTCAATTATTGTATGCTCCAGAAATAAATCGATATCAAATGATTTTGAGAGAAATATTGAAGATACGATTGGCGTTGATTATGAAATTGTACATATAGACAATTCTGAAAATCAATTTTCTATTTGCTCAGCATACAATGAGGGTTTTTCCAGATCAAAGTTTTCTTATTTGTGTTTTGTACACGAGGACGTTTGTTTTAGAAGTAAAGACTGGGGCAAAAAAATAATAGCCCATCTTCAAATACCCAATATTGGGATTTTGGGATTAGCCGGACGTGATTATCTTACTCGGATTCCTGCTTCCTGGTCGGTAAAAATGTCGGGTATAAACATTATTCAGTCCGACAAAACAGGAAAGAAGGATGCTAAAACAAAATTTTTACCGATTGGTTATGATAAGTCGCATCGTTCGGTGGTAATGCTTGATGGTGTGCTGATGTGCATGAGGCGTGAGTTAATGAATGAAATCAAATTTGATGAGAACCTTGAAGGTTTTCACGGTTATGATTTCGATATTTCCATACAATCTGTATTAGCCGGAAAAACTAATTATGTGATATACGATGTTCTGCTTGAACATTTTTCGAGAGGAACGCCCGATGCAAGCTATTATCGAACTTTGATAAAAGTATTCAAAAAATGGGAAAAGTGTTTGCCTTTGTTTGATCGTAATTTTCCTGAAGGCTTACAGAACAAAATTTCCGAAATTGAAAAAAAAGGGATTCGCAATCTTTCGAATAAACTTGTGAGACGAGGAGTTCCAACAAAGGAAATATTGGCTGAGAAAATCTATTTTTCAAATCTAATAGGACTAAAACAAAACCAAATACAAGGTTATTTGCAAATATATATATCAAAATTAATCAACTTTCCAACCCGATTGTTTACAAAAAAATAGTCGGTTTCATCATGACCATTTTTAAACACAGTATTATGAGCTTCATCAATCTATGCAATCAAATTTTTGACGAATCGGTAAAAGATTATCACAAAACTGACGATGTCGATAAGGTAATAATAAACAGATACGAATTTAAGACAATTGAATATTACCTGTATCTAAAAAACTGGATTGACACCGTTCAGTGGCATTTGGAAGATATTATCCGTAATCCGCAAATTGACCCGGTAGAAGCTCTTGCTCTTAAACGTAGAATTGATAGTTCGAATCAAGATCGTACAGACTTAGTAGAGCTGATTGATAGCTATTTTTTGGATAAAAATAAAGATGTTGAACCTAAAGTCGATGCAACGATTAATACCGAAAGTCCTGCCTGGGCAATTGATCGGTTGTCAATTTTGCATTTAAAAATATATCATATGCAGCAAGAAGTTGATCGCAAAGACTCTTCTGCCGAGCATATGCAACAATGTAAAACCAAGTTGAATGTTTTACTGGAACAAAAAATCGATTTGTCGATGGCTATCCATCAGTTGATTGAAGATATAAGCACCGGTAATAAAAAAATGAAGGTGTATAAACAAATGAAAATGTATAACGATCCGGCTTTAAATCCTGTTTTATACGGAAACAAGTAGTTCGATATTGTAAAAAAATAGTTCAATTAGGCACGATATTTAGTTAGTAATACTTTTTTTTGACGATAAAGGAAGTGTTGTTAGTAAGTAAAGTTTTGTGTAGTAAATAAATTAAATCTATGCTTTCAATCATTATATGTTCTAGGAGTAGTAAGCTTTGTGATTCTTTATTAGAAAACATTAGCAATACGATTGGTGTAGAATATGAAATAATTGCGATAGATAACTCCAATAATCAACATTCAATCTTTTCCGCTTACAATGAAGGTTATGCTCAAAGTAAGTTTCCGTTTATTTGTTTTGTCCATGAAGATGTTCTGTTTCATAGTTCCAAATGGGGCGAACTAATTATAAGACATCTAGAATTGCCCAAATCTGGGATTCTTGGGCTGTCAGGTGGGGAGTTAATTGTTAGGAATCCAGGAGCTGGTTCAGCATTAATTACATGTGAAAAAATAACACAATCTGATTTAAGAGGTAAAAAGTCTACGCAAAGAATTCATTTGCCAGAAGGGTATAATAAATCTAGACTACCAGTAGTTGTATTAGATGGTGTATTTCTTTGTATGAGACGTGAGTTAATGACTCAAATATGCTTTGATGAACAGCTAAAGGGTTTTCATGGATATGACATAGATATTTCCATTCAGTCTACTTTGGCTGGATATGTAAATTATGTAATATATGATATCGATTTGGAACATTTCTCAAGAGGTAAAATGGATATTGTTTATTATCGGAACTATATTCGAATTTTTAAGAAATGGGAGAAGTATTTACCTTTGTGTGGAATTGGTGTGACGTGTCAACTTCGCAGTCAAATTGATGAAATTGAAAGGATTGGACTCAAAGTGTTGACAAAAAATCTTGTAAGAAGTGGAATGTCAATTGCAGAAATTTCAGATGAAATTTCCTTTTTTACAAATTTGACTCCCACTTTAAAAAATTTGAATAACCTTAAAAATATTAGGTTGCAGATTATTTTCATTAGATTGCTAAGTTGTCCAAAGTACTTTTTTCGTCAGATAAAATAAAATGTTATTTTAAAATGAAATGCCTTATTTGTTTTAAAAATAACTAGTTGTAAATTGAATATTTTCGTTTTCTGTTTGATTGTATATCAATCAGAATTTCTAAACACATAAGTTTTATTTTGTTTTTATGTCTAAGATTCTAATTATTAGATTTTCTGCTCTAGGTGATGTTGCCATGACAATTCCGGTAATATATTCATTTGCTGTGAAGTATCCTGAACATGACATCACAATGTTGAGCGAAGCAAGTCTAAAACCAATGTTTGAAGCCGCACCTGAAAATGTTCACTTTTTAGGTGCCGATTTGAAGGATAAACATGATGGGATTTCAGGACTCAGAAAACTATACAAAGAGTTAAAAAACGAAAATTTTGACTATGTGGCTGATTTTCATTCTGTCATCAGATCGTATTATCTACGGTTACTCTTCAAATTTGATGGAATTCCGACCGCACATATCGACAAAGGACGTATTGAAAAAGCATGCCTAACCCGAAAAAAGAATAAGACTTTTGTTCAATTAAAGTCGAGTTTTGACCGTTATCAGGAAGTGCTTCAAAAGCTCGGCTTTGCTTTTGAATTAGATTTTCAGACCATACTCAAAAACAAAGATGCTGATCTTTCTCACATACTTTCACAAATTGGGAAAAAAGGTGATACGAAATGGATTGGAATAGCTCCGTTTGCAAAACACAAAGGGAAAATCTATCCTTTGGAGTTACAGGAAAAGGTCATTGAACATTTTGCAAATGATAAAAGAGTGAAGGTCATCGTTTTTGGTGGGGGTAATGAGGAGAAGGAAATTATCAACGGTTGGATAAAAAAATATCCTTCCGTTCAATCTATGGTTGGCGAGTTAAATCTAAGTCAGGAGATATTGCTAATGAGTCAGTTGGATATTATGTATTCCATGGATTCTGCAAATATGCATTTAGCCTCGCTGGTCAACACCACTGTTGTTTCGCTTTGGGGAGCTACGCATCCTTATGCCGGATTTATGGGTTGGAAACAGTCGGAGGATAATGCTGTGCAAATAGATTTGTCGTGTCGTCCATGTTCCATTTATGGCAACAAAGAATGCTATAGAAAGGATTATGCATGTCTGAACCAAATTAAACCTGAGAGCATCATTCGTAAAATTGAAAGATTACTATATTAATCAGGGACATTTATTCATTAAACAGAGCCTAAATTATGTCTCACATCTTAAAGTCGAAGCTAAAGCAATTAACTTTCAAACATCAAAACAATAAGATTTGGTATTATTTTCGAAATAATGTCAGAAGGTTATTTCCGTCATTTATTTTTCGAAAAAGACTTGTAAAAAAGTTGAGATGTTTAGAAGAATTTGATTTAGACCATATTCAAAAACGAGTTGACTACTATAATCGTTTGCCAGCTGGAACTACTCTTCCTGCAAATACCCCAGAGCTTTCTAAACTAAAGCTAGGAAAAAGTATGAAAGTGTATTATTTTGACAGCTACGAATATACCCGTTTTTTTGATCCTCAACTTAAAGCCGAATTTCTGTTTGGTGATATAATTCATATCCCAGAAGTGCCTTCGTTCGTGAAAAGCCGTCCGATAAATGGCGATAACACAAATTCTATTGTGTTGAAGTTAGATAAGATCAGACATTTCCGTCTTATCAATGATACAAAGAAATTTATAAACAAAAAGAATTTATTGATAAGTAGAGGAAGGGTGTATCAACAACATCGTCTTCGTTTTATTGAAATGTATTTTGACCATCCAATGTGCAACATAGGTCAGACAAATAAGGATGATGATCAACGTTTTTTGGTGAACAGAATGACTGTTGATGAGCATCTGGACTATAAATTTATACTTTGTTTGGAGGGTAACGATGTAGCAAGCAATTTAAAATGGGTAATGTCTTCAAATTCTCTAGCTGTAATGCCCAAACCGACTTACGAAACTTGGTTTATGGAAGGAACTTTAATTCCAAACTTTCATTATGTGGTTATTAAAGATGATTATTCCGATTTGGAAGAACGGTTGGTTTACTATTCAGAACATACAGACGAAGCTTTGAAAATTATTGAAAATGCACATCAGTACATCAGTCAATTTAAAAATAAAAAACAAGAAGATTTAATTTCATTGCTGGTTATCAAAAAGTATTTTGAAAGAACAGAACAGAAAATCAACTAAAATACACAAACCTTTTTTTACATGACATACAGAGCCAGTATAATAATTTCTTTTTATAATAAAATTGACCAAATAAAATTAATTTTTGCAGCTTTAGAAAGACAGACTTTCACCAATTTTGAAGTAGTAATTGCTGATGATGGTTCAAAACAGGAAGTAGTGGCAGAAATTGAAGATATTATGCAAAATTATTCTTTCTCAATTAAGCATATATGGCACGAAGATAATGGTTGGCAAAAAAATGCCATTCTCAACAAGGCCATAATGAATACTGAAGCTGACTACTTAATCTTTATTGATGGAGATTGTATTCCACATTCTTTTTTTGTGCAAGAACACATGGAAAGTCGAAATACAGGACAGGTAGTAAGCGGAAGACGCGTAATGCTCACAAAGAAAATATCAAAGGAGCTTACTCTTGAGAAGGTTCAAAGTGGTTATTTAGATACAAAGGTGATTTTCCCTTTAGCATTTGAAAGTATTTTTAGTTCGTATAAAACCCATTTTGAGAATGTTATTCGAGTAAGAAATCCTTTTTTAAGACGTCTTTTAATTAAGGACAAAGTAAAGGGATTTTGGGGGTGTAATTTTTCGACATATAAAGCTAATATTTTAAAGGTTAATGGATTTGATGAACGATATGTTTACCCAGGGTTTGGCGAGGACTGTGACTTGGAAGATAGATTAATTAGAATTGAAGTTTTTCCAATCTCAAAAAAACATATGGTTACTCAATATCATATTTACCACGTGCATTTTGACTTAAATCATAAACCGAATATCGAGTTACGTGCTGAAAATAATAGAAATAAAGTTACTTTTACTCCATTTGGAATAATAAAACATTGATTCAGTAAACTATGAATATAGCTTTTGATGCCAAAAGAGCCTTTCACAACTCCCGTGGACTCGGGAATTACAGCCGTGATACCATTCGTTTGCTTAGTTCATTTTATCCGGAAAACAATTATTTGCTTTTCAATCCTACAGATAAGAAAAATATTAAGTTTCCACTTGCAGAAAGTACAAGAGAGATTCTGCCGGATTCATTTTTGGGGAGATTGTTTCCATCGATTTGGAGGAGTGTGGGGATGTGTCATCAAATTAGGTCATCTGCAGTGGATATTTATCACGGTCTTAGTCAGGAGCTTCCATGGGGTATTCAGAAAACGGGTGCACGAAGTGTGGTCACCATGCACGATGCCATTTTTATGCGTTACCCTGAATTGTATTCAGCTTCATATAGAGCCATTTTTATTGAGAAAAATAAGTATGCTTGCAGGGTAGCCGATCGAATTATTGCCATCAGTGAACAAACGAAACGGGATATTATTAAGTTTTTTGATGCAGATGAGAATAAAATTAGCGTTGTATATCAGGGCTGTAATAATATTTTCAGAGCGCCCATATCGGATGAAGCAAAAAAGCTAATTCGAAAGAAATACAATTTGCCGAGGAATTTTTTGTTGAATGTAGGTGCAATAGAAAAGCGAAAAAATGTATCTCTTATAATTGAAGCGATGCATCGTAAGCAGATTGATGCGCATCTTGTAGTTGTTGGTAAGCCGGATTCATCGTATTTTGAAGAAGTCAGTGCACTCATTTCAAAGTATGGTTTAGAAAATCAGGTTCATTTTATTCATAATGCTGAGACTGTAGATTTACCAGCCATTTATAATATGGCTGAGATGTTTATTTATCCATCTATTTTTGAGGGATTCGGTATTCCAATTCTTGAAGCTCTTTGTACAGGTACACCTGTAATCTCTTCTATTGGAAGTTGTTTTGAAGAAACCGGAGGTCCATATTCGCGCTATATAAATCCTCAAGATGCTGACGAATTAAGTGGAACTATTTTAGATATTCTCAATGACAGTATGTTGAAAAATGAGATGAAATTGAAAGGTTTGGAGTTTTCTCAAAAATTTATTGACGAAAATGTATCTATGAGTTTAATGGCTGTATATCAATCGCTATATGCAAGTAGTATTAATTTATAGAGTTAATATATAAATACAATGAAATTAACTGTAGTTATTATAACTTATAACGAAGAACGAAATATTGAGCGTTGTCTCAAGTCAATTGTGGATGTGGCAGATGAAGTTATTGTTGTTGATTCGTTTTCAACTGATGAAACGATTACAATCTGTAAAAAATATAATGTTCCAGTTGTACAACGGAAATTTGATGGCTATGGTAATCAGAAACAATTTGCTACTGAACAGGCTAATTTTGACTACGTATTATCTTTAGATGCCGATGAAGAATTATCAATGAAGTTAAAGGAGTCAATACTTGCTGCAAAAGAGGATTCGTCGGAATACGATTGCTACTCATTTAACAGACGGAATTTCTGTTGTAATAAGGCAATCCGTTTCTGCGGTTGGTATCCAGACAAACAAATAAGAATGTTTAATAAACAGATATTGAATTGGAACGACAGGTCGGTTCATGAATTGATTGAAGTCTCGAATAAACAAACAATTTTTCATTTAAGTGGCGATTTGAATCATTACACTTGTAGCTCAATTGGCGAACAGCAGGAAAAAGGAGAAAAGTATGCCAGAATTAGTGCAGATATTGTTGCAAAGAAGGGGAAATCAATCTCTTGTGTTACTCCAAGTGTGAAATATTGTTTTGTTTTTTTTAAAATCTATGTTGTTAAGCTTGGATTCCTCGATGGTTATTATGGATTTGAGATAAGTAGAAATTCAGCAAAGTCGTCATTTTATAAATATGCTTTAGCGAGAAAAGTAATTAGAGAAAGTTGTTCGTAGGGATCTTCAACTTATTATAATTCAATAGATTATTCGTCTGCCAAAATCGGCGAATTATAATTGAATAAAATACTATTCATCTGCTATGCCTGAACTAATTTATTACAAATGCTCAAACTCCTTTCAAAAATAAATGCCGAAAAGATAAATTATTTTGCTTTATTTCTACTGGCTTTTAGTCTTAATTTTCCGCAGAAGATAGTAATTTATACTTTTGCGTTTTGGCTTCTGACAAGTTTGTCAACTCTTAAATTTGAAAAGGCATACATCGGAAGAAGTGTTTCAAATTTGCCTCTTTTCGTCCTCGCTCTCCTGTTTTTAGGCAGAATTCTAATTGCCATTTACCACTCCGATTTATCTCAATTAGTAACTAAGCAGTTGTTGGATACTCAATTGCCCCTGTTGATTTTGCCATTTGTTTTGATTTTTCAAATAAATAAACTAATTGAACCGAACAAAATACTATTTGCGTATATTGCTGGCTGCTTTGTAAGTTCTTTAGTAGCAATAATCTGTTTTTATTTATTTCGATTTGGAGTTTTAGATCCATGTGCTCATTTGCTATTTATACCATTGAGAACTATACACTCTACTTTTGCAGATGATGTAATTTTGTTTCAAGGGTATGTAAGCCCATTTTTTAAACATAGAGCTGCAATGGGAGCTAATCTTGTAATGGCAATTGCATGTTTGGTTTATTTATTGAAAAAAACAAGAGGATTGAAGCCTTTGAGATTGGTTGAAGCGTGTTTTGTCGCTGTGTTTTTTGTTTGTATAGTTTATGTTACTGGTTCCAGATCCGGATTGATATCGTTATTCTCAATATTAGTTCTCTCAGTAATTTATTTGTTGTTCAATAAAAGGAAAAAACTTATTCTTGGATTTATCTTAATTGGAGCTCTGTTGTCGGGCTGTATGTCAATGAAAACTACGCGTACGTTATTGACAAGTGAGGTTTCTTCTTTGGATTACAGCAAAATAAGAACTGCAGACCCACGGTTTCAAATTTGGGAATCGGTTATTGAGATTATAAAAGAAAATCCAATAGTAGGTGTTGGTTATTCAAGGGTGAATTCTCAATTATTTGAAAAATATAAAACTAAGGGTTTGACTCAATATTATAAAGAACGATTCAAAACACATAATCAGTTTTTGCAATTTTCGCTGGAGAGTGGTGTTTGGGCAGGTGTTTTGTATGCCGTGTTTCTACTCCCAATTTATTTCGGTAGAAAGAATAGATACCTTTCATTTTCATTTTCAGCAACATTCTTTTTTTATAGCATGTTTGAAGATTCACTTATACTTATTAATGGTGTTTCGTTGCTTGCTTTCTTCATCGCGATTTTATATTTATCTGACAAAAAAAGAAACGAATTATCTGAATAATAATCACTTCCTCCCAAAGTCTGCAGGAATCTCACCCCACATAGCTGTTTCCCATTTGATAATTTCGGTGCTGTACTTATTCGTTTGTAACCAGGTTTCAGCACGTGCTATCAGGTCGAAGAGGATTGCATTTGAGGGATTTTTATCCAATTGAGTTCGTGCTTTCTTAGCTTTTACCCATGCCATCGCTGTTCTGCTGTCTGTGTACAGTGGAAGTGGACTGTTTTTTTGTTTTAAGAAAGCCAGTCCATGTACTAGTGCCAGGAATTCACCAATATTATTTGTGCCGTTTTTAAAGGGTCCCTGACGGAAGATTTCTTCTCCGGTTCTGGAATATACCCCGCGGTACTCCATCAAGCCTGGATTGCCGCTACAAGCCGCATCCACCGATAAACTTTCCATATTGGGTAAGCCCACTTTTTCAACGTCAGCCGTGGAGGGTTGTTTTACTTTGGCATTTTTTCCAATATAATCCCAACAAGGTGAAGTCATGGCCTCGCGTGCTTCAGCTTCAGTATCAAATCCTTTGTAAAGCGAACCTCCGTAGCCATGAATTTGTCGTTTGCACTCCTCCCATGTGCGATATATTCCCGGTTCTTTGCCTTCCCAAACTACAAAAATTTTATTTTTCTTGCCCATAAAAGCATTTTATTGAATTGGAATTAAGAGCTTATTTGTTTCGAAGATGGCTGTGTTTCCAACGGTTATGCGTCCAAAGCCAAAACTCGGGTGCTACTTGAATTTTCTGTTCTAAAATTTCAAAATATTTTTTAGTTATTTCAAGTTCAGTTGTCAGTTTTGGTTCAAGAGCAATTGGAATACATTCGCATTTATAATATCCTCTTTTTACTCTGTCGATATGAAAATAAACCACAGGGTAATCAAATTTTTTAGCTAGTTGCTCAGTGCCATCCAGCACAGGAGTATCTTGATGTAACAACGTTAACCAATGGTTGATATTCCCGACCCAGGGTGATTGATCGGAAATCATCCCAAAAACTCCAGTTTCGCCATCTTTTCTCATTTTGACCATTGTTCTGAATAAATTATGCGTCTCAATTGTTTTACCCTTAAATATTGAGCGCATATCAATCATTAATTGGTCAAATTTTCGGTTGTTCAACCTTTTATAGATACCGTAAAGAGGACTCTCTTTTGGAAGTAAAAGTGAAAGTGCCGATCCCCATTCCCAGTTTCCGTAATGAGATGTCATAGCCAGAACGCTTTTACCCTTTGATAATTGCTCAATAAATGGATCAATGTTTCCGAAATCGATTCTACGAAGCACTTCTTTTTCGCTCATATGAATTTCGTAAAATGTTTCGATAAACAAATCGCAAAAATAGCGAAAGAATTTTCGCTCAATGCTACGAAGTTCTTTCTTTGACTTTTCAGGGAATGATTTCTCAATATTTCGACGAGCAACTTTTTTTCTATAACCAACAATATAATAAATGATTAAATAAAAAATGTCGGAGAAAATATACAATACCCGCAATGGTAACCAGGCAATGAGCCAAATCAGAAAATAAAATACTCTGTACATAGAATTTCTTTATAACAATAAATTGTATATGTTAGTCGTGTGGTTCACTCCTTATTCAGGATTATGACAAACGGCAATTATATAAATATAAAAAGTAAGCGTTTTTATATATCGGCAAAAAAATGTAATTTTGTGCCACCTAAAAAATGAGGTCCTGTAGTTCAATGGATAGAACAAGTGTTTCCTAAACACTAGATCCGGGTTCGATTCCCGGCGGGACTACAATTTAATTGACAATTGAAAGTTGATAATTGACAATTACTTTTTCTCTAAAGTTTGTTTTGTGGATTTCACAATACTTACAAGCAATCTGATAAGCTCTTTACAATCGTCTAATCTAGATGAAAATACTTTTTCATCTAGATATTCACTGTCATGTAAAAGCATCAACCAATACTCTGTTTCATTTGCCTCTTTTAAGGCAACACTCATTTTATTGATAAAATCAGCTCTCGATTGGGCGTGCTCAGCTTCTTTGATTAAAGCACCAATAGATGTTCCACTCCTTAATAACTGTTTTGACAGAACAAACTCCTTTTTCTCAGTGCAAAGATATTTATACGATTTGATAATTCGTAAAGCAAATGCATAAGACTTGTCCATATATCCAAAAATGCATTAATTGTCAATTATCAACTTTCCATTGTCAATTCAATAAGTCCATCCTTCATTTCAATCACTCTGTCTGATAGTGCTGCCAATTCTTTATCGTGCGTCACAATCACTATTGTCAATCCAAATTTTTCGCGCAATTCGAAAAGCAATTTATGTAATTCTTCTTTGTTTTTTGAATCTAAACTACCTGACGGCTCGTCGGCCAAAATCAAGCCCGGATCGTTTATCAATGCACGTGCCACAGCTACCCGTTGTTTCTCGCCACCCGAAAGTTCATTCGGCTTGTGTTCCATTCGGTCGGCAAGTTGCAAATACCGCAGAAGTTCTTTTGCCTTTTGAGTTGTTTTCTTTACATCTTTCCGGGCAATAAGTGCCGGAATCATTACGTTTTCAAGGGCTGTGAATTCAGGCAATAATTGATGAAACTGAAAGATAAAACCAATATGTTTATTCCTAAAAGCTGCTAATTCTTTTTCGCCAAGCTTGCTAAAATCAATCCCATCAACAAGCACTTCACCAGCATTAGGTTTGTCGAGTGTACCTAAAATTTGCAACAAAGTAGTCTTGCCTGCGCCACTTGGCCCAACAATGGAGACAATTTCACCCTTTGCGATTGACAAATCAACGCCTTTGAGCACTTCTAATTCACCAAAGCTTTTGTGTATATTTTTTGCGTGTATCATTTTAGTTACGAGTTACAAGTTACGAGTTACAAGGCCTATTTGCCTGTAATTCGAAACATGGCATTAAACTTCTGAGAAATCGTTTGCAAAGTTATTCGTTTATAGCCATAAACCGTCCATTCTTTTCCAAAAAAATGTACCTTTGTAGTGTTTTCAATTAAAAATACCTTTTCCGTAAGAATTATGATTGCAGATGAAGAATTAGGTTCCATTGAGTTTGTGCGAAGCGAGCGCGCAAAGCATATTCGCGTTCGCATCCTAAACAAGGGATTAAAGGTTAGCTTACCCAACAGAGCAACACAAGAAGATGCTCTGAAATTCATCAATTCAATCCGCAAAAAACTAATTCTTAAGCAAGAAAAAATAGAGAAAGGTCTCGAGAAGAGCAATATTCTTATTTCTGAAAATAGCCAATTACAAACACTTACCTTTAATGTGATTGTAAAACCCGGAGAGCGAAAAAATATTTTCTTTTCGCTTAAAAACTGGACGTTGAATATCGAATTTCCCGTTGGAACAGATTGTACGGACAAACTGAGTCAGGAACATTTTTGGAATGGTATTAGCTATTTTATGCGGAAAGAAGCTAAACGGATTTTGCCTAATCGCACAAAACAATTAGCTGAAAAATATGGTTTTACTTTTTCGGATATAAAAATACAATCGAGCAAAACCCGTTGGGGAAGTTGCTCGCGTGCTCAGAGCATTAATCTATCGCTTTATTTGATGTTACTTCCTGCCGGGTTGGTTGATTATGTTATTCTTCACGAGCTTTGTCACACCAAAGAAATGAACCATGGGCCTAACTTCTGGATATGGATGGATAGAGTAACCGACAAAAAAAGCAAGGAATTACGAGCGCAATTGAAGAATTATCATATGCCGCAATAAAAAATAGTTATTTGCTTCGCGTTATTTAGCTATGCCGTTATTAATAGTTATCCGTTGTGGTATATTGAATAATAACACGACCGAAGGGAGTAAATGTCTATTAATATTGCCCGAAGGGAAAAATATCAGAGAAGCTAGTAACGCGAAGCGAATAACGCCCGCAGGGCAAATAACACGAAGTAAACAACGTGAGCGTCGCAAACAAATAGAAAGTGAGTAAAATATGAACTGGAACCAACTACTTTCCACTAAGCGCTTCGGGATGGAAGCATATCACGAGAAGCGCGCCGATGACCGCACTGAATTTCAGCGCGATTACGACCGACTCATCTTCTCAGCTCCCTTTCGTCGTTTGCAAAATAAAACGCAGGTATTCCCGCTGCCAGGAAGCGTGTTTGTGCACAACCGCTTGACGCATAGTTTGGAAGTGGCATGTGTTGGTCGCTCGTTAGGAGTGAATGTAGCACATCGGTTGAAAGAGAAAAAGAAAATCGAGACCGGTTACCTCGAAGAGATTGGCTCTATAGTTTCGGCAGCTTGCCTAGCGCACGATTTGGGTAATCCGCCTTTTGGCCATTCGGGCGAGAAAGCCATTGCAACATTCTTCTCGGAAGGAAACGGACAGCATCTCAAAGCTGAAATGACCGATGAGGAATGGAAAGATTGTACCTGCTTTGAAGGAAATGCCAATGCTTTCCGACTGCTTACACATCAGTTTATCGGTCGCCGTCCGGGTGGATTTGTTCTTACTTACAGTACATTGGCTTCGATAGTGAAATATCCTTATGCCTCTGTTTTTTCCGACCCAAAGAAACAAAAGTTTGGGTTCTTCGATTCTGAAAAAAATGATTTCGAAAGAATTGCAACAGAACTGGGCATTCCACGGTTGGTCAGTAATCCTAACCGATATGCACGCTATCCACTGGTATACCTTGTAGAGGCTGCCGACGATATTTGTTATCAGATAATGGATATTGAAGATGCTCACAAACTGAAAATTCTAACTACCGACGAAACAATAGCTCTGTTTCTGGGATTTTTTGATGAAAAACGTAAGGCCAGAATTCAGGAAACGATGCAAATGGTGACGGATGTAAATGAACAAATTGGTTATCTGCGTTCTTCGGTTATCGGTAAATTGATTGATCAGTGTTCGGAAGTTTTTGCAGAACATGAAGCTGCTATTCTCGGTGGAACATTCGATTCGTCACTCATTAAACATTTACCCGAGCAAACTGCCGCGGCATACGAGAATTGTTCTAAAATAGCTTTCAAAAAAATATATCGGTCATCGGAAGTGCTTGATGTAGAGTTGGCCGGTTATAAAATTATTCTTACCTTGCTCGACAATTTGGTGACTGCCGTTTTAAGTCCGGAGAAAGCCTACTCGCAGCAATTACTTATGCGTATTCCTGAGCAGTTCGAGACGAGCAGCGAAACTACTTACTGCAAAATAATGGCTGTGCTCGATTATATTTCGGGCATGACGGATATCTACGCACTCGACTTATATCGTAAGATTACAGGTATGAGTATTCCTACTTTGTAGCGGTTTGTAATTATAACCTTTCAATTCGCAGAATTATGAATGAGCTAAACCCTAAAAATCAAAAACCAAACGTACCTCCATGGCTTTTAACAGGTGAGAAGTCGTTAATCGATTTGATAGACATGTTCATAGAGAATAGTCCTCAACAGCGTGAGGTTGTAATGGAATCTATACGATTGTTTTTTGAAATTATGCACGAAAAACTAAAAGAAGGACATTCCATCTCATTATCTTTTGGAACTTTTATTCCTCAGTTTGGTGAGATGAATCCCATAACAGGTGAAGAGGAATTGACTGTTCAATTTGTTCCATCGAAAGAAATGCTTTTGTTGATTGAGAAGAAAAGACTAGAGCGCTTGAATAACTTTCCATTAAACTAAATACTTGTCTTTTGTAAAAAAAATGAAGAGTTTGCCTCAGCGAGACAAACTCTTCATAAATATTATAATTATTGGCCGTTTAATAACCTACCGTTACTGCCAATATAAATTTATAGTTCGCTTCCATGTTCATCGCTTTCAGCAATTCTGCTTCCTTTGCACCCGCACGAACCACACATTTCAATCCTTCTGAAGCACAATAAAGGTATACGTTTTGTCCGCAATAGCCCGAGTCCAACATGGCTGCACTAAAATTATCTGTGGCTGTTTTCCCTTTTGCAATAAGAAGTATGTTGAGTGGAGCGGTATCTACATAGGTCTGACGACCGGCTATGCTGCGGAAATCGCCTTTCACTACCGGTTCCAATTGATGTTTTTGTGGATTATAAAAATAAATACCGTTTGGCAACACAGCATATGTTTGCAACGGATAAAGACCCATGGCTGATGGAACAGTGCGTTTGCCATTGGCACGGTTTATACCATTTGTCACCCATAGAATTTCGGATAAATGTTTCAGCGAGATGTTACGCGAATCAAATTCTCTGTCGCTTTTACGATGTACAATGGCTTGCATAAGTGGTTTACCGCCTAGCGTGTCGGGAGCAAGTAATTTAATGGTGTCGAAAGATGACAATACCATAGGTGAATTTACCTTGGATGATTGAGCCGTGGCTAACGATGCCACCAACATGCAAATCGCAAATAAGAACTGTTTCATGACTTATAAATTGGATTAATGATTTCTTACCCGCAAACTTACAACTTTTTCACCTATTTTTGTGTTTTATTGCCATCATATTAATTTTCACAGACAGTGATTACCTGTCCACACTACACTATAAACAATGAGCTACATTCCTTCAAAACCCAATACTCTCGGCTTAATTCAACTAACAAATATCGATTTACGTGAAATAGTACCCTATATCGATTGGGTATTTTTCTTTATGGCCTGGCGCATGTCCGGCAAATACGAAGGCATTGAAACGGTGCACGATTGCTTGTCGTGCAAAGTGAGTTGGCTGCAAACTTTTCCCGAAGCCGATCGTCCGAAAGCCGAAGAAGCATTGAAACTCTATCGTGATGCGCAGGAAATGCTTCGCGAAATGTTGGATAAGAAAATAGTGAGCGTGAATGCCAGTTTTGGCGTTTTTAATGCACATTCCGTTGATGATGATATTGTGGTAGATCATTATGGAAAAGAAATTGTGTTACCAATGCTCCGTCAGCAACATGCCTCTACCGATGGTTTTTGCTATTCTTTGGCCGACTTTATCGCTCCCGAAAATGACTATCTGGGTGTTTTTGCCACTACTATTCAAGGCGTAGAGGCTTATGCCGAAACGTTTGAAAAAGAAGATGATGTGTACCGTTCTATTTTGGCAAAAACACTTTCTGACCGTTTGGCCGAAGCTGCTGCCGAATGGGTACATACCGAAGTGCGTCAAAAATACTGGGGGTATGCTGCCGATGAAAATCTTACGGTAAAAGAAATGCTCAAAACACAATATAGTGGCATTCGTCCGGCTGTAGGCTATCCTTCTTTGCCCGATCAATCTATTATTTTCGATTTGGAACCTATTTTGAAATTTTGCGAAGTGGGTATTCAACTCACCGAAAATGGAGCTATGTTTCCAAATGCATCGGTGTGTGGTTTGTATTTTGCGCATCCGCAGTCCAAGTACTTTATGATTGGCAAGATAGATGAACACCAGTTTGCCGATTATGCCAAACGTTGTGGAAAAGATCCTGCTGTTTTGCGAAAATGGATGGCAGCTAATTTATAATGTGTTGATGAGATAATATGCTAATGAGCTAATGTGCTGATTCCTTTGAGTTCTATCCAGTGTGAGAATCATATTCTTTTTTATTGAACCAATCAGCCAATCATCGCATTATCACATCACCTCATCATAACATTACCCCATTTTTTCTTACCTTTGCATTCTCATTATTAATCAGAAAGAATGCGCATCGATATTATTTCCGCAGTACCTGAGTTACTCGAAAGTCCTCTCAATTATTCCATTGTAAAACGAGCTCGCGAAAAGGGTTTGGTGGAAGTTCATGTCCACAATCTTCGCGAATATACAACCAATAAACATCGCCGTGTCGACGATTATGCCTTTGGTTTTGGCGCTGGGATGGTGTTGCAGATTGAGCCTATTGACTGTATTATTTCTAAATTAAAAAGTGAGCGCACCTACGATGAAGTGATTTATACTTCTCCTGATGGTGAGAAATTCGACCAGAAAATGGCGAATAAATTGTCTATGTCCGGTAATCTTATTATCCTTTGCGGACATTACAAAGGCATTGATCATCGTATCCGTGAGCATTTGATTACCAGAGAAATAACGGTTGGCGACTATGTGCTTACCGGTGGTGAATTGCCGGCAGCTATCATGACAGATGCCATTGTTCGACTACTTCCGGGAGCTATTGGGGATGAACAATCGGCACTTTCCGATTCGTTTCAGGATAACCTGCTTGCACCACCAGTTTATACACGTCCGGCAGAATATAAAGGTTGGAAAGTACCGGATATTTTACTCTCGGGACATCAAGCTAAGGTCGACGAGTGGAATCACCAACAATCTGTTGAAAGAACAAAGCGATTGAGACCTGACTTATTGGATTAATTCATAATGCATAATTACGATTACTATTATATTGGAATAATCACCTTGCTCAGTGGATTAATTTTTGCTTTCGATAAACAAGCTGCAATAAAAGGTCGAAGACGAATTCCCGAACGAACCTTGCATTTGTTTGAAATGATAGGTGGCGTGTTTGCCAATCTTTTTTTGATGTACACACTGCACCATAAAAACAGAAAATTTAGCTATTGGATTTGGACTTGGTTGATAATGATAGGGTGGGTTACATTCATTATCACTTTGTTTCGGAATCACTATTTTATTCAAAATTTATAATCACGATATATGACACAAATTAAAGTTGGCGTAATTGGCGGCGCCGGATATACCGCCGGAGAATTGTTGAGAATATTGGTTCATCACCCTGCTGTGGAAATCGTATTCGTAAACAGTAGCAGTAATGCCGGCAATCCGGTTGTGGATGTTCACAGTGGGTTGATTGGCGAAACAGATCTTGTCTTTACTTCTAAATTGCCTTTTGGCGAGGTAGATGCATTGTTTCTTTGCTCTGCTCACGGCGACAGCAAAAAGTTTATGGATAATAATGATGTTCCTGCTGCGGTAAAAATCATCGATCTTTCTACCGACTACCGCGCTAAGAGCCATCATCACGACTTTGTGTACGGATTACCGGAACTCAACCGTGAAGATATTCGCAAGGCCACGCGCATTGCTAATCCGGGCTGTTTTGCAACTGCTATTCAGTTGGCTATATTTCCGTTGGCTGCTGCCGGTTTACTCACCGACGAAATACATGTAAATGCAATTACCGGCTCAACAGGTGCCGGTGTAAAGCCATCAGATACTTCGCATTTTAGCTGGAGAAATAATAATATTTCTATTTATAAACCTTTTGGTCACCAACATTTGGACGAGATTGGTCAATCGCTGCGTCAGTTGCAAGCCGGCTTCAGCAAGGCTGTCAATTTTATTCCGGTGCGTGGTAATTTTGCTCGTGGAATTTATGTAACTGCTTATACGCAATGTTCGCTGAGCCTCGAAGATGCTAAGGAGTTGTACAAAGATTTTTATAAAGATGCTGCTTTTACGTTTGTTGTAGATAAAAATCCAGATATGAAACAAGTGGTGAATACTAATAAAGGTATTGTGTATCTCGAAAAGCATGGCGATAAACTGTTGGTTGTTTCGATGATTGATAATTTATTGAAAGGAGCTTCCGGACAAGCAGTCCAAAACATGAACTTGATGTTTGGATTGGATGAAAAAGCAGGTTTAGGACTAAAATCTATTGGATTTTAATTTGAAAAGAACTCTTCTTTTCCGGTTTTTTTGATTCAAATCATAAAATATTTAAATCTGATACGGAAAAAAGTATTATTTTAGGCTAAAATAGTACCATAAAAGCCAATTATATGTTATATAACATGTAATTAGTGCAAATAAATCGAAAAATGCTTGCGGGTGTAGAAAATACACTTTATCTTTGCATCGTGATTTTTTCATAGTATTAGATTTAAGGTTAACAAAGATTGGTAGTCAGGCGTGACTACCTTTCGCGTTTTTAAGAGGGTACGTTTCCAAACAAAATATAGATCGGGTTCTGAACATTTGTTCATGGACTCTTTTTTTTTGAGTAAGTCACCTTTTCAGTATATTTTTTTATTAAAAAAGTCTCATTTAAGAGTGAATAACTGCTAAAAGCTCCAAATAAATGTTATATAACATAGTTTTGAAGCATTTTTTCGTCAAAATGCTTGCAAGTGTATAAAATACCCTTTATCTTTGCATCGTGATTTTTTCATAGTATTAGATTTAAGGTTAACAAAGATTGGTAGTCAGGCGTGACTACCTTTCGCGTTTTTAAGAGGGTCTGTTTCCAAACACAATATATAGATCGGGTTCTGAACATTTGTTCGGAGCCCGATTTTTTTTTTGCGCTTCATGTGCTACTTTTTTTGTAATTTTGACAGCTAAAGCTTTTTGTACGTTTTTGAAATGCATTTTTGATAGACACAAGCTTACAACTTTCTTGCCTGCAACCATGACTGAAAAACTGATTATTACACTTACCGAGCACGCTGTGTGGGGACCTGTTCTCCAGCCTGTGTTGGTGCAGGCCGAAATATCGGGGTCGCTCATTATTCAGGAAATTGTGGGTAGCCGGTCGTCGTATCTGCCTCAGTTGACAGAGCCGGAAAAGCAGATTGTAATGATGGCCGAAAAGGTTTCGGATAAGGTGCTGATGAAGAACTATTCGAAAGAGAAAAATTTGAATGAGTTTTTTAAACGGATAACTCCAGAAACTATTGAGCGATATATTCGACCGGCTATCGAGAATTATCATCGCGTGACCATCGCCATTCTTCAACAACAGCCTTCGTTGGAGCTTTATCTGCGTGCCGGGGTTAAAACGCGTTCGCTGTATTTCCTGGATAAAGTGATTGTTCCGAATACTCACTCAGAGGTTGTTTTTAATTTCAAGAAGGACGAAGAGTCAGGGCTGCGTTATTTTATTAGCTTGAAATGTAAAGATGAACAGTTCGATTTGCACTCCAAAACCTATTTTGCGTTGTGTGCAGATCCTGCAATATTGGTTATCAACCATAAGTTGCATACATTCAGCGATATTGACATTAAAAAGTTAGTCCCATTTTTTACCAAAAGATACATCGAAGTTCCAGCCTCGGCCGAAAAAACCTATATAAAGACCTTCGTAAAAAGTTGTGTCGAAAAATACGAGGTGAATTCTGAAGGAATAGACATTCGTCAGCTGACACCCGATAAAAAAGCTGTTCTCACACTGGAGGAAGACTTGAATGCGCAACCGGTTTTTACATTGAACTTTACATACGCAGATAAAAAATTTCCTGTTGATTCGTTCAATAAAAAAAATGTTCTGGTTTCCGAACGTGGTGGAAATATATCGCTTCAATGGTTTTATCCGGATAAAGAGTGGGAGCAAGCGTTGATTGAGATGCTACTTAATGAAGGTTTGGAGCGGAAAGAAATAAATTATTTTACACTTAGAAAATTGGTTGATAATACCATGTCATACCGGGGAATTGCCTCCGTAGTTGAATGGCTTCAATCGCATAGTGAACTTTTAAAGCATTTCAATTTTAAACAAAACACACCCGATAGAGTTTATTACATCGGAGAAATATCCATCACAACCGACGTAGATACGAAACAGGATTGGTTTGACATTCGTGTGGTAGCCATTTTTGGCGAGTTCAAAATCCCTTTTGCACGCTTCAGAAATCATATTCTCAACAATATCCATGAATATTTATTACCCGATGGAACTATTGCTATTCTGCCCGAAGAATGGTTTACGCGGTATTATGAACTGATGCTTTTCAGCAAGAAAACGGATGAGAAAATCCGATTGAAGAAGCACCATTATGGCATTGTTGAAACTATTCAGGGCGAAAAACAATTCTCGTATGATTATGACGAGCAAAAATCACAGGCCTTGCCAGTTGAAGTTTGTGCAGAACTCCGAAATTACCAACAAAAAGGCTTTTCGTGGTTGGTGAATTTATATGAGAATAATTTCGGAGGCTGTCTGGCTGACGATATGGGACTGGGTAAGACCTTGCAAACTATTGCAATGCTAGCTCATATTGCTTCGAAGTACAATTTGGCAAATCCGATTCAGAAACCAACCGCTTATGAGCCGGAAACAATTATTGAGGCAACGAAAGAAACTATGCAATTGTCCATATTTGATGCCATTGTTGCAAATGAAACGATCGAAAACGCTCAGGCTCAGGAGGGAGTAAGACCCACTTCGCTTATTGTGATGCCAACATCGTTGATACACAATTGGCACAATGAGTTGAAAAGGTTTGCTCCGTCTCTCAAAGTGTACATTTATTCTGGAGCAAAACGGATAAAGAGTAAAAATATAAACCGTATTTTTGGGATGTATGATGTGGTTTTGACCACCTACGGAACAATTAGAAATGATGTAGAACTATTGCAATCTTGTCAGTTTCATCATCTGATATTGGACGAAAGTCAATACGTCAAAAATCCTGATTCATTGGCCTACAAAGCTGTTAAACAAATAAATGCGCTTTATAAACTGGCTTTGACGGGTACGCCGATTGAGAACTCGCTGACTGACCTGTGGGCGCAACTCAATATAGTAAATGAAGGACTGTTGGGTAATCAGACAACTTTTAGAAACGCCTACATCACGCCAATTGTAAAAAACAACAAGGCCAAAGAAGAAGCACTTCTCAAAATTATTCAACCGTTTATTCTTCGTAGAACCAAGGACGAAGTAGCGCCCGAACTGCCACCTTTATCGCAGGAAACAGTATACTGCGATATGAGCGATGAGCAGCAAATTAGTTACAATGAAGAAAAGAATAAGTTACGTAGTAGTTTGTTGCTAAATGAGACTAACTTTGACACGCAAAAGATTGCTTTCATGACCCTGCAAGGGCTTACGCGTTTGCGTTTGTTAGCCAATCATCCTGTGTTGTTAGACAACGAATATACCGGCGACTCGGGCAAATTTGAGCAAATTGTCATGCGCTTTGAAACCTTGAAATCGGAAAACCATAAGGTGTTGATATTTTCGTCCTTTGTGAAGCATTTGCGGTTACTGTCCGATTATTTTGATAAGGAACAATGGAAATACGCATGGCTGTCGGGTTCAACAACTCCAGTAAACAGAGAGGCTGAGATTGAGAAATTTAAAACTGATCCGGAGGTAAATTGTTTTTTTATCTCGCTTAAAGCCGGTGGAGTAGGGCTGAATCTCACAGCAGCCGACTATGTTTTCATTATTGATCCATGGTGGAACCCGGCTTCGGAAATGCAGGCTTTGAGTCGTTCGCACCGTATTGGGCAGGATAAAAATGTGATGGTTTATCGTTTTATTTCTACTGAAACGATAGAAGAAAAAATACGAAACTTGCAGGAAAGCAAGTCGAAACTTGCTGAAACCTTTGTGACTTCAAGCAATCCGCTTAAAGATTTGAATAGAGAAGAAATGGCAAAATTAATAGAATAGAAAAAGTAGATAAATATGAAAAATAAAAATGTTCAAACAGAAATAGATGCCTGCTACTTGTATCGCAAGCTAGCCGAAAACGAAAAAGATGAAGCGGTAGCAAACATATTCCGACAGATGGGCGAGATAGAGCAAAGTCATGCTGAGGCTTTTGCCCGTCGTGAAAAAATATCGACTGAGAACCTTATTCAGCCATCGTGGAGAGCTAAAACGATGAATTTAATCGGGCGACTTTTTGGGTACGATTATGTTCTGGGTGCATTGATGGACACCGAGAAAAGTTTGTCGAATGCTATCATCAAAACGAAGGAAAAAAATAAGATGGCTCTTACGGGCACGGAGACCAATCACGTAAAAATTTTATGGTCTATTTTGGACAATGATAAAAGTCTGAGTGGTGCGCAACATGCTAAATTTGAAACCAAACATCGCTCGGTGGGTGGCAATGCTATTCGTGCTTCGGTGTTGGGTGGCAATGACGGCTTGGTCTCCAATTTCAGTTTGGTAATGGGTGTAGCAGGTGCTACTACCGGTCAACAAGGCGTTTTATTGGCTGGTATAGCCGGATTATTGGCAGGCGCATTATCGATGGCATTGGGCGAATGGATTTCGGTGAAAAGCTCGCAGGAACTTTATGAAAACCAAATGGCGATAGAAATGGACGAACTGGAAACCAATCCGGAAGGAGAAGAACGTGAATTGGCTTTAATTTATATGGCAAAAGGAATTCCCGAGGACCATGCCCGCAAAATGTCGTCGGAGATAATGAAGGACAAAACACATGCGCATGCTGTGTTGGTAAAAGAAGAATTGGGCATTAATGCTGAAGAGCTACAAGGTTCGGCTATCGAGGCTGCCTTGTATTCATTCTTTTTGTTTACCGTAGGAGCTGTTATTCCATTGGCTCCCTTTTTCTTTACTAACGGTTACGAAGCCATTTTGTTAAGTGTTTCGTTTAGTGCTGTCGGGTTATTCCTTATCGGTGCGGCCATCACGTTGTTTACCGGTAAAAATGTTTGGTTCTCCGGTTTCCGACAAGTTTTGTTTGGGCTCATAGCTGCTGCTATTACGTTTGGAATTGGTAAACTGATAGGTGTGGCGGTGTCGTAATAATTTCTGATTCAGAACAATTTCCCTTTCGAAGTGTTTTTAAAATCACTTACCAATTCCAATTCAAGTTATGAAGACCGTTTTTATTTTCATTGCTTTTAGTATTCTTATCTCCATTAATAGTTACGTTTGGGTTCGTGGATGGCATGCCTTGCCGACCGGTTCTATCACTCGTCCTATTTATCTGACTTCCATGATTGGTTGCTTTTTAGCACTTTTGGGAGGCATGATTTTCGGGAACATGATGCCTTTACCACTTGCACGAACCATCAGCTTTATTGGATTTACCTATATTATTGTTTTTGTTTACCTGATGTTCTCCTTTTTGGTGGTGGATGTTGTTCGTTTGGCCAATTACTTCATTCACTTTTTCCCTGCCGGAATGGCAGCATTTCGTCTTTGGTCATTGGTGGGTACGTTGGGAATTATAACTATTGCCTTAGGAATTGGTAATTACAATTTTAATCATCCGAAGTTTGTTCGGTTGAGCTTAAGCGTTGACAAACCAACACAAAATAAAGAACTCACCATAGTTGCTGCCAGCGATATTCATTTGGGTATTTCTATAGGAAAAAAGCGTCTGCAAAGCTATGTGGAACTAATGAATGAACAGCACCCTGACATTGTTTTGCTACCCGGTGATGTGTCCGATCGGTCGATGATTCCGGTAGTACTCCAAAATATGGATGAAGAACTACGCTCTATCAAATCAAAATATGGAACCTATGCCATCAATGGTAATCATGAGCACTATGCCGAAAAACCGGATGCAACTGCCGAATATCTGAAATCGGCAGGAGTTAAGTTTTTACGCGATGAAAGTATTCTGGTGGATAGTAGTTTCTATGTTATCGGACGCGATGATAGAACGAATCACAGTCGCAAGAGCCTTTCGGCAATAGTGAAGGGGCTGGATAAAAAATATCCACGAATACTACTCGATCATCAACCTTATAACCTCGAGGAAGCCGAAAAGAATGATATTGATCTTCAACTTTCGGGACATACGCATAACGGACAGTTTTTCCCTGGGAATCTGTTTGTAAAAAACATGTACGAACTTGGCTATGGTTATTTGAAGAAAGGAAAGACCAACTATTATGTTTCTTCGGGATTAGGACTTTGGGGCCCTCAATATCGCATTGGAACGCAATCGGAAATTGTGGTGATAAAACTGAAGTACTAAGAGCTTCAGCTATCTTTGGGAAAATCACCTTTGCCGGGTGGAGAGAATAAAAGAAAAGGGGAATTTATCCCCTTTTCTTTTTAAAAAAATTCTTTACCAATTTGCTGCATTCTTCTTCTAAAACTCCCGATATGACTTCTGTTTTGGGATGAAGAGCGGCAGGAGCAAAGCGTTGAAAACCGCGTTTTTCGTCGGCAGCACCAAACGCAATCCGACTTATTTGCGACCACCCTAATGCGCCGGCACACATAACGCAAGGTTCCACGGTGACATAGAGCGTACAATCCGTTAAGTATTTTCCACCCAAAAACCCGGCTGCAGCTGTTATAGCCTGCATTTCGGCGTGTGCTGTAACATCAATCAATGTTTCCGTGAGGTTGTGCCCACGCGCAATAATGCGCCCCTGACAGACTACCACAGCACCAATAGGTACTTCGTCGCGCTCGCCGGCTTTGAGAGCTTCCTGAAGGGCTTGTTTCATGAAGTAAACATCAGGGTTGACGTCTTTCGAATCGATTTCGGAGTAGTAGGATATGGACATAAATGAATGTTTATTGGCGATTGGAATTGGTAATAAGAAACGATACGTATCGTTTTGACAAAAGATACTGTTGGTTTAGGCAAAAGATACGTATCGTTTTTGGTAATGATACGTATCTTTTGAAAACTTCACTTGCAAACAGTAAGCTATCCATTGTCAACTGTCAATTGATTATACGTCTTCTTCTACCACCAGATTATCAATAATGAAATTTTGACGCTCGGGGGTGTTTTTGCCCATGTAGAATGATAACAGATCCGAAACGGCATCTTCCTTTTTCAACGAAACCTGGTCCAGTCGCATATCTCTTCCAATAAAATGCTTGAACTCATCGGGCGAAATTTCACCCAACCCTTTAAATCGGGTAATTTCAGGGTTTGCACCTAACTTAGCCAATGCAGCCAAACGTTCTTCTTCCGAATAGCAATACATCGTTTCCTTTTTATTTCGCACACGGAAAAGTGGAGTTTGAAGAATATGAACGTGTCCTTTCTTGATTAAATCGGGGAAAAATTGCAAGAAGAAAGTAATCAGCAACAATCGAATGTGCATACCGTCCACATCGGCATCGGTAGCCACAATTACTTTGTTGTAGCGCAGATTGTCAACACCATCTTCGATATTTAATGCTGCCTGGAGGAGATTGAATTCCTCGTTTTCGTACACCACTTTTTTTGTCAGTCCATAACTATTCAGCGGTTTTCCCTTCAAACTAAATACGGCCTGTGTATTCACATCACGACTTTTAGTGATAGAACCACTTGCCGAATCTCCCTCAGTAATAAAGATACTAGAGTTTTCAATTGCGAAATTTTTAGCTTCATCTTTGGTTCGCGAATCATTGAAATGCACCCGGCAATCACGCAATTTTTTATTGTGCAGATTGACTTTTTTAGCACGTTCACGCGCCAATTTCGTAACTCCTGCAATGGCTTTACGCTCTTTTTCCGAATCCTGAATTTTTTGAAGTAAGATGTTTGCAGTTTCAGAGTTGCGGTGCATATAGTTGTCCAGTTCCTTTTTCAAAAAATCGGATATGAATTTATTCACCGATACACCATCTTTAGCCATATCGCGCGAACCAAGTTTGGTTTTAGTCTGCGATTCGAAAATAGGTTCTTCCACACTAATAGAAACAGCTGCAATAACTCCGTTGCGTATGTCGGCTAAGTCTATGTTCTTGGAATAAAACTCTTTGATGGTACGAGCTAACGCTTCACGAAATGCGCTTTGATGTGTACCACCTTGTGTGGTGTGTTGCCCATTTACAAACGAATAATACTCCTCGCCGTATTGGTCGCTGTGCGTAAAGGCAATTTCTATATCTTCTCCTTTAAGGTGAATAATTGGATATAACGGTTGAGCCGTCATATTCTCGTTCAAAAGGTCGGTCAGCCCATTTTTAGAGAGTATTTTTTTTCCATTAAAATTAATGGTCAAGCCTGTGTTCAGGTATGCGTAATTGCGCAACATGGTTTCGATATACTCATCTTTGTAGATGTAGTTTTCGAACAATGTATTGTCTGGCACAAAGTAAATATAGGTTCCGCGATCTGAACTATCCGTAAAGACATTTGAATCGTTTTGAATTTTTCCTTTTCCAAATTCTGCTTTGCGGCTTTGTCCATCGCGAAAACTCTGCACGATAAATGTCGACGAAAGTGCATTCACGGCTTTTGTACCCACACCATTCAAACCCACCGATTTTTTAAATGCTTTCGAATCGTATTTTCCACCGGTATTCATGATTGAAACCGCTTCCACCATTTTCCCCAGAGGAATCCCACGGCCATAATCTCGCACTTCTACGTGTCCGTCTTTTACTCGTACATCAACTGCTTTTCCGGCACCCATACGGTATTCGTCTATACAGTTGTCAAGTACTTCTTTTAGCAATACATAAATTCCATCATCCACGTGGGTTCCATCGCCCAGTTTACCGATGTACATACCAGGCCGACGGCGAACATGCTCCAGTCCTTCGAGGGTGATAATGTTGCTATCGCCATAATCAACTAATTGATTTGCTGTAATTAATTCTTCCATATATAAAGTAGTAAGAGGTAAGTGGCAAGAAGCAAGTAATTGTTAGATTTACTTGCAACTGTTTTACTCATTTTCAAATTGATTAATTTCCAAATTATATTATCGAGCTATCCAGTTTTCAGGGTTTTGTAAACTCTTGTCTTTCCAAACCTGGAAATAGAGCTCGGTTTTATTGTCACTTTCGTTGTCGGTATAAATTCGTCCAATAATCTGTTTAGCATTCACATGGTCTCCGACACGAACTGAAATCTGAGTTAAGTTGGCATATACTGTTCTGAAATTTCCATGTTTAATAATCACTGCGTTGTTACTTCCCGGTATAGTAAAACATTGCGAAACTATACCATCGAAAACCGCTCTGGCACTACTTCCACTTGGGGTTTGGATATAAATTCCCTTGTTGTTGGTGGTGACGAATTTCAACACAGGGTGCGATTGTATTCCAAAATGACCTCGAATAAACCCATTGGTGGTAGGCCAAGGTAAACGTCCTTGATTTCGTGCAAAATCTCCTGAAAGAAGCGTTTCTTCTTTGGTCAGTGTAGAAACTGATTGGGATGGCGACGAATCTGCAACTGTAACTGGTTTAATAGTGGGTTTAGATTCAATTCTACTTATCGCTTTACTTGTTTTATTCGCTTTATTTTGTGCTGCATTACGTTTGTTTTGAGCAGCTATCTGTCTGTTTTCCTCTGCAATCCGCTTGTTTTCGGCAGCAATCCGCCTATTCTCTTCTTCAATTTTTTTCTTGGCAGCCGCAATTCGTTTTGCTTCGGCTTTGCGAATTTCTTCTGCTATAATTCGTTCAATTTTGTTGTTTAAATCGTTGGCTTTTCTCTGCTGAACTTTCATGTCAGCCCGCAATTTACCTTCTTTTTTCTTTAAATCGGTAAGCAGTACTTTTTCTTTTTGTTCGTCTTTCGATAAATTTTGTGCCTCGGCTTCTTTCTGCTTTACAACCACTACTTTGGTTGTTTTGTGTTGGTTAAGGGTATCATTCTTTAAGCCAATCTGCACTTTTACTTTTTCAATTTCAACTACTTGTTGCTTTCTATAGTCGGTATATTCCTGTAAATAGCGTAGGCGGCGGAACGATTGATCGAACGATTTCGAAGAAAGTACAAACATTATTTTTGCGTACATGCTTCGTTTGATGTGTGCTTCCTGAACCAACTTTACGTAATCGGCTTTGAGTTTTGTTAACTTGCCTTCCAATATGCGTTTTTCTTCGGCCAACTTGCTCATTTCTGAATCCAATTGTCCAATTTCACCGCTAATACTCTGAATCAATACCTTCCGCTCTTTGATATTCTTGTTGATGATGTTCAATTTAGTCAATGAGCTACGTTGCGATTTTTTTGTTTCGTTCAACATTTTGTTGGTCGTAGCCAAATTCTGGAGCGTTTGTTTGCGTTGGTTTTCAAGCTCTTTTACAGTTTGAGCCTGAATAGAAAAAATAGAAGCAGCCAAGGCAAAAATAATTACAGATATTCGAAAGTTTAGTTGAAAACGCATCAAAATAGATTTTTAGTTCGGTTATTCAAAAAAAGGTTATTTTTTCATTAATTGCTCAATGTCTCCACGGGTATAGCGATCAGTATTGGTAGCTGCAAAAGTTAGTTTGTTGTTAAAGTCAACCCGCAAAATTGAAAAATTACAGACGGCTTTGCTTTTTTCGCTCGAAGCAGTCATTGATATTTTATGCGGGATATTTACTGTGTTCTCAACCGCATAATCGCCATAAGTTGTTTGTAGTTGGTAACCCGAGTTTTTGGCTTTTAAAAGCACTTGCTGTATCAGGTTCAACGAATTGATTTCGGTGCTTTGTTGCATTGTTTCCGATTCAAAATCTATCGAGTTGTTGCCTGTACCCACCGCATTTATCTTTAAATTTTTTGTCTGAATAGTTTTTTGTCCAACACAGAAAAACTGATTAAAAATCAACCCTTGCAAGCTGTAAAAATCCACGTCAACGCCAAATCGTTGTTTGAAAAAATGATAATCCACCACGAAAAAGCGGCGGTTCATTTTGTCAATCACTTTCATACTATCGGGTGTTAGCTCTGCTTTAAATACTTCGATGCCAAAAAACGGTTGTATGGAAAGGTAAATCGCTGAGTCCTTTTTTATTTTACAAGTGGCCGAAACGTTGAAGTTTCTGTCGTTTACATTCAGTTCCATAGCCATTTTGCTCACGTTGGCAGTTTCAAATTTTGGCTCGGCACTTTGTACTTGCTTTACTAGTTCTTCTACTTGCGAAGACTGTGGAAGTTGTGTTTGTTTTGTTGTAGTTGCGGTACGTGTGGTTTTACACGATGCCAATATCACTACTGAAGCTATAATAATTCCTAATTTATATTTCATAATTCGTATTGGTTAGTTTGTTCTGTTACTCTCTTTTCCACCCTTTATTTTCAATCTTTATTTTCAATTCATTGGTTTTATTTCCGGCATCAAACGATTTCTGCCACATCTGTAAAGCTTTTTCATCATCTTTGGTCATCCATAAAATATCTCCATAGTGGTCTAGCACTACGCCTGATTCATCTCCCTTTGGCAAATTATCAACGGCTTTTTCGATATAAAATTTTGCCAATGAATAATTTCCTTCCTGATATAATATCCACGCGTAAGTGTCTAAATAAGTGCTGTTCTTAGGCTCTAACTGCACCGTTTTGGCACTCATTAGTTCTGCCTTTTTTAATTCTGCTTTTTCCAACGAAAGATAATAGGCGTAATTATTCATCACCATTATATTTTTCGGATTGGCAGCCAATGCATTTTCGTAATTCACAAAAGCAGAATCTTTCATTTCCAGTTTGAAATAGGTGTCTGCTATTTGCGAATAGAAATCACTTTTCAATGCTGCTTGTTCGGCTAATATCAATGGCAGAGCCTCTTTGTAGGAAGCCAAAGCTCCGCGGTAATCGGCCAACTGGAATTGAGTGATTCCGCGGTAGAAATACCACGTTGGAATCTTAGGCAAATTTTTAATGGCTCTTGCAGTTTCAATCATTAACTGATTGTAGTTTTTTGCTCCGATATGAAGCTGGATCAAGTGCAACCACGATTGCTCGTTTTTGGGGTTTATGTTGAGCATTGTTTCATATTCCGAAATAGCTTCTTTATTTCTATTCCTATATTGTAAAAATAATGCATAGTAGCTGTGCACTTGCTCTTCCAGCGGATAGCGGTCCACTAACATTTTAAAAAGCGATTCTGTTTCGGCAAATTTAGCCGTGTCCTGCACTAGCTTTTCTACATATTGCCCTAGTATTTGCATTTTTGTGTCTGCACCCAACTGCTCCGTTTTTAAAGCAGTTTTAATCGATTCCAACGCTTTGTCCGGCTGATTCATCGAATTGTAGTATTCCGACAAAGAAATGTATACATTTGCGTTTTGCGGATCGTTCACCAATACTTTTTGATAAATAGCAAATGCCTGTTCTGGCATTTTTTGTTGCATATAGATATTTCCCTTTGTCACTTGATAACGTGAGTCGGTTGGATATTTTGCTATCAATTTATCAATTTCAGGCATAACCTTTTTTGGTTTATTCGACAGGTAATACAATTGCACTTTCTCCAACGAAATTTGTTCATTGATACCCACTAGACTTTCCAGTCTTTCATTAGCAACAATAGCCTTGTCGTAATCCTTGGTTTCCTTGTACAGGGCAGCCAGAATATTGTAAACCTCCTCTTTGTTTGGATATATCTTTTGTAATTGTTTTGTTAGCTCTATTGATTTTGGATATAGTTTTAATTCGGAATACATAGATATCAATCTGATATTATACCACCAGTTTGTAGGGTCGTATTTTACAGCCTTTTCCAATGCTTTTAAGGCTTCGTTGTTCATTCCTACTAACCCGTACAGCAAACCGATTTCCGACTGAACGCCTGCGTCCAGTGAGTCAATGGCAACACACAGCCCAAAGGTTTCTATTGCCTGATCGTATTTTTCAAGATCTTTTAAGCGCAATCCTTCGTAGAAATAATAATCGAATTGACGCTGTGATGCCTCGGTTAGACAAGAACTTGTAATTTGCTTCTTTACAACGGTTTTGGCGGATGTAAAAAAACTAAAAAGGAAAGTAAACAGTAAAAACAAATAAATTTTTTTAAACATATCGTAATAAATTCATTACTAACAATCAAAGTTTCAATTTGGCACCGATTATTTTTTTCCAGTATGTCCAAATCCTCCTGCACCACGTTCTGTTTCGCCCAAAACGTCTACTTCTATCCATTCGGCTTGCGCATGTTCGGCAATCACCATTTGGCAAATACGTTCTCCATCAACGATCTCAAAATCATCCGACGACAAATTGACCAAAATTATGCAAACCTCGCCACGATAATCGGCATCGATGGTACCGGGTGAGTTAAGCACTGTAATGCCTTTTTTGATTGCCAAACCGCTGCGAGGACGAATTTGTGCCTCGTAGCCTGCAGGTAGTTCAATGAATAAACCAGTTGGTATCAATTTTCGTTCCAATGGTTTTATTCCAATGGGACTATCTATATTTGCCCGAATATCCATACCGGCCGATAAAGTGGTGGCATATTCAGGTAAGGGGTGTTTCGAATGATTGACAATGCTTACTTTCATGCGTTTGTTTTTTTTTGTGGAAAAATGTATCTATTAGTATTCCAGTAGATTGATATAAATAAACGGTTGTAATTTGCAAATGAAAACCGGTTAATATATGGTTAAGACAACAATACGGGTAACCTAAATTTTACATTAGCTACAAAAATACGATAATTATCTATAAACCTCTTTATCTACTGCCGAAAAAAAAGCTTTTTTCAAAATTAGAGGCTCAAATGATAAAAAATGGATGGTTTGTTTCTTACTTGTTCTCAATTCACCGGAAATTTTAATTCGAAAATAGAGTAGCTCTGAACTCAATGAGCAATCTAATTGTTTAAAACTTCAAACTCCGATTTTTCTTCCTAATTTAAAGTCACGCATACTTTTATCGCTGCTTACTTTTTTAGAATGAACTGTTTATATTGATGAATTCGATACATTATAATCAAAAATAAATAAAAAGATGAAGATAAACAAACCACTCACCATTAAAGGAATTACTCTTAAAAACAGAATAGGTCTTTCGCCAATGTGTCAATACTCTGCAGAAAATGGATTGGCAAATAATTGGCATTTGGTGCATTATGGTGGGCGGGCAGTTGGCGGTGCTGGGCTAATCATTGTTGAAGCTACCGCTGTTTCGCCTGATGGACGAATTACACCTTACGATTTGGGACTTTGGAATGACGAACAAATGGTAAATTTAAAAGAGATTGTCGATTTTATCGAAGAACAAGGTGCAGTGCCGGCTATTCAGATAGGGCACGCGGGTCGTAAGGCTTCGCACGACAAACCATCCACCGGCGGGCGTCAACTGCACCTTGACGAAGGAGGATGGAATACAATTGGTCCTTCGCCGATTCCTTTTGCTGAAAATGAAAGAAGTCCTCTGGAGTTGGACAGAACCGGAATAGATCTTGTGATAGAAAATTTCAAGAATACAGCTATTCGCGCAAAAGAAGCAGGTTTCAAAGTGCTCGAAATTCACGGAGCGCACGGCTACCTCATTCATCAGTTTCTATCAGCGCTCAGCAATAAAAGGACTGATGAATACGGCGGTAATTTTGAAAACAGGATTAGATTATTGGTCGAAATCACGGAAGTTATTCTACAAGTATGGCCATGTGAGTATCCACTGTTTGTTCGACTTTCGGCTACAGATTGGACTGATGGAGGCTGGGATTTAGAGCAAACAGTTGAGCTTAGCAAAATTCTACAAGAAATGGGGGTTGATTTAATTGATTGTTCATCGGGAGGAAATATTGCAGCCGCCCGGATTCCATTGATTGAGGGTTATCAGGTTCATTTTTCCGAAGAAATCCGAAAAATGTCCCTTTTTACCGCCACAGTTGGCCTGATTACGACTACCGAAAAAATGGAAGAAATACTTGAAACTGGAAAAGCAGATTTGATACTGCTGGGTCGTGAATTGCTCCGAAATCCCTATCTCCCCCTCAAAATTGAAGATGCTGTTTGGCCTGAACCCTATTTGAGAGGGAAATAAGTAGGTATCTGGATTTGCATTAAGTTCAACTCTAAATTGTTTCGTGTGATACTTTTTCAAGTAACCAATCTTCCAAATCAACTGATTTGTCGAGCTTGAGCCGATCTTTTATGGTGTTTCGGCGGCGGTACATGGTATTTTTGTTAATGCCAAGTATAGAGCAAGTACTCGTTATGTCAAGCTGAAGTGTGATAAGAGCAATCACTATTTTATCGGCAATGGTAATGGAAGGAAAGTTGAGAGATAGATTTTCAATATAATTATTGAAAATCAGGTTTACTTCGTCAATGTACGATTGCCATTCTTCTTCCGTCAATACGAACTGATTGAGCATTTCATCCATGCAACTCGACTTAAGGTCACTATCTTTGGGAAGTTTTAGTTTTAGCTCTTCGAAGCGGATGGTCGATTCTATTCTACTTTGTAACTTTGAAAACAGTGAGAGCCTTCTTTTCTCAATTTCTGCCAATAGTCTTTCACGCTCCATTTGATGATTTATCTGTTCCGTTCTTCTTTTTTTCTGAATTGAGAGTAAAAAAACGATTGCCAGTAGTACTAAAACTATCATTAAACCTACGTAAATAATCATATTTCTGTAGGCTATTTTCAATTGAGCATTTTCAATGTTCTTCTCATTAATATTATATTGTTTATCAATTCGGTACAATTGCGCTTGTCTTGTTTTAGCAATAAACAAGTTTCTATATTCGTCATATTTTAAGCAATAATTGAGCGACTTAATATAATTTCCACATGCTTTCTCAACATATGCTCCAGCCAAAAAAGTGTTAACTTTATTTTTGAGTGTAGTTGTGTCAGGCAACGCTCTTTTTAAAAAATATTGAGCAGAGTCGGGCATGTTTAATTTTGCATAAGCCATCGAAAGCATGTTATTATAGTAACCGGCACCCTCGTAATAGTGATATGACTCCAATAAATAATTCTTAGCTGTTTGATAATCTTTCGTTTTTATGATAAGCGTATTTGCTAAGGAGGCTGTTATGTCTAAATAATTAACGGTGTCTTTGGCTTGTTCAGCTAATTTTTGAGCTTTTTTGAAAAAAAGTATCACATAATTAATATTTTGCCCTGTATTATCCATGCAAATGGCCATCTCGCGATAGGCGTAGGCCTCATTATTATAGTTTTTAGCTAAGTGAAAATATTGTTGAGATAACTTGAAGTTTTGTAAGGCCTTTTCAAGATATTCATCTTCGGAGTATAAAAACCCGAAATGATAATAGACTAATGCCAACTGATTAAATGCTTTTATTTCCAGAAATTCATATTCTGCTTTCTTGAACTCACTCATTGCTGCTTGGGTCTCGTGTCTGTTCTCATAAATGCAGCCAAGCAAATAATATGATATTCCTTTATAGTTGTGTAGGGAAGTGTCTTCGTAATAGTTTACAGCGATACGAATTAAACTATCCGATTTAATCGACGAATCTTGTTTGTTTAGCGAGCGGATGTATTGCAAACACCATGCAGCATAGTCATTAGCAGGTAGTTTTTCGGGGTTTGGAATTGTTTGGAGTAATTTCATTGCCTCTTTGGGTGAGGTAGACATGATGGTTTCTGCCTTCAAAATAGTTGGGTGGTTTGTGTATTTTTTATTGCAAGACGTAACTAATACGCCAAAAAGCAGCAGGAAGATTAAATATTTATTCATGATTAAGAACGGTTATGAATTTTGAAAACGGATGCGTTAAAATAGCTGATTTAGCGAACTCGAAAATGATGCTTGCAGAAAATAATTTTTTTAAATTATATATTCTTCTGTATTTCAATGCTGTGCTGAACTTTAAATCACACGGCTTACAATAGTTTTTTTTGCTCCTTTCAACCTAGTTTAATAACTTTGTATCGCAAAAGTAGTAAAAAATACGCTTTTAAAATCATTGATAAAATAACGAATAAAGATATTCTACAGCTTCGCAGCGGGAATAAGTTGGTAAAGTGATGTTCTTTAACCTAGACCCTGTTTGACTTTGACCTGTTGCGAAGCGGATATCCATTTTTAGAGAGAAAGTTTGTAAATCATACATTTGATTCCGTTTGTTTCCGTTTTTTTAATTACCGAGGTTGTCTATACTACAGACAGCCTCTTTTTTTTTGCTTCAAAGTTCTATATTAATCAATGCACGTTCTTAATTAAACATAAATTGTATAAATACTTATTGTTAATTAAAATTATTATTGCTACATTCGACCCGTATTTTAAGAACAATAAAATACGACTAATAATCTAATTATAAACTAAAAAAAACGAATGTTTATGGCAAATTTGATTTCAGCCTCGTTTTCGGAAGAAGACGAAAGACAAGTAATGGAGTTATTGGCACAACTCAAAGCAAAGTTCCCATTCGGCATTAAACTCTCCGCCGATCAAAAGAAACGTCTCCCCAAACTGGACGATGCGCGTATTCCTTTTGCAGAAAAGGGATTGTTTTATGGCGAGCAACAACCGCTTATTGTACCACCCTTTACCAACTTGGGCGAGTACAAAGTAGATTTGGAGTTTGTAAAAGCCACCCGTAGGGTAGGTGCCGAGTTGGCAAGCATTGCCGAAATGGTATCCGATACCCGCATGGCAGCAGGGGCTGATGCTTATCAGGCCTCACTTTCTATCTACGGTTCAGCCAAGAGTGCTGCCAAGCAAGGCGTACCCGGTACACAAACCATAGTGGACGAAATGGGTAAACTGTTTGATGGGCAAGGCAAAGCACCTGTAGCTACCGAAGCTAAAGCTAAGTAGAACAAGTTAAGCTCGTGCGTAACCTAATTTAGCCTAAAGGTAAACTGGTTTGGTAAATACCTAAACTAGTTTACCTTTTTTGTAAACTAATTCACCTAAAACATAAACCGGTTTAGGTTCAACATAAACTAGTTTACCTAAAACATGAACTAGTTTACCTCCGAGGTAAATCGATTTAGCTAAAAGGTGAATTAGTTTATGTTTGAAGGGGGGAGGGGTACTTCGGAAGTGGGTATTTTAGAGTGTGGTGCAACGAATTTAAGTATTTGTGCATCTTGAGAATAAGGATTATTGGCTTAAATACTATATTATTTACACTAAAAACATATAAGATTATGAAAACTAAAATTATTTGCAGTTTATTTATTTTGCTCTTTTTGACGGGATGTAGGAAAGAACCCCAGTATGAATTATATGAAAATCACAATATTTCCACATGTGGTATGAGTGATCCATTACTGAATCTTTCTTGGCTTAAAACCTATTGCACAGAACATTCAAAATCTTACTCGACAACTATCTCAATTTATAAAAATAAGACATCTGATGTGAATCATATCGTCATTGATACTTCTACTAAGGATGAACCTGACAGGTCACCATCTACAATTCAGACAACTTCTATTTATTCTTGTGAAGGAGAAAAAATTCTGTTTCAAGGCTCAGAAGGTGCAACACCTGAAGGTTGGTCAGTGTTTTTTGCAGAAAATACTCTTGTTGCAAAAATATGGGAAGTGAAAGAAATTATAGAACAATAATTATTCAAAATAAACAATATGAAAAGAAAATCATTAATTTTAGTAGTCCTTCTATTTATTCATTATGCATATCTTTTTGCTGTTTCAGCATATCCATATCCCATAAATATAACACAACCCGATGGGAGTAAAATCACTATCTTGTTGAAAGGGGATGAACATTTTAATTACACTCAAACTACTGATGGGTTTATAATAGCACGAAATACTAAAGGTGTTTATGAATATGCAAATATAAATACTGCCAACGAGATTAAACTTGCAGGAATAAAAGCAAATAATATAAAAGAAAGGGGTACAAAGGAAATTCAATATATCCCTGTCTTCACGGATATATAATCATTAATTTACTTGCACAAAAGTGCGGGCTGGTGAGTGGGATTTTCTTTTAATCCCACTTCTTTGTATTATAAGGATTTTTAATCCGATAGACAATTTGTTTTAATTTCACTCCATAAAACTTTAGATTTCTAAAACACTCGTGCAACGGATGAATAATGAATAGCATCTAATAAACAGTAGAAAAACCAATCCAAAATGAAAACTCGATTAATTACTGTCTTACTGCTGATTATGATTTTTGCCGGATGCAAAAACGACGCCGACAATATAATAGGTACTTACAGCTCGATGCATTTTGTGCATCAGGGAGGAGGCGCGATGGACTTTAGATTATCGCCAACCAACAATCCCAACCAACTGCAGGCTATTGTTTCCAACTATAATTATCGAGATACGACTATTCGGATTGTTATTGATAACAATGTCGATAGTGTACCCTATTTTATTGCCTTTAAAAAGGCGCTGAGTAGTGAGATTGATATAGCCGGAGACTTTCAACAATCAACCTTGCCAACTGGGACTTGGGCTTATGTGTATGTTAGTCGCAATGGAAAGGATACTGAAGTTACCAACAGAGAACTTCGAAGCACGCTGTTGCAGTTTGAACAATTGGTAAGAAATAAGATACAATAATTACTAGTAAATATTTATAATATGAAACGAATTGGATTTGTCTTATTTTTGTTTTTTGCGTTCTGTCTTTTTGCTGCCAGCTGCGGAACTAAAAATGAATCGGATGGTCTATTGCAAAATGGACTTGTGCTGAATTATGGAGAGCCGGCAGTTGATGGCTGTGGTTGGGTGATTCAGGTCAATAAGGTTAATTATTCGCCGATAAACTTAGATACTAAATTCAAAAAGGATAGTTTGAAAGTGGTTGTGAATTATCAGATTTTAGCATCAACATTTAATTGTGGATGGAGAGATTCTGGTTATCAACAAATAAAAATAATTAGTGTAAGCCAACGATAGTTATGAAAGCGCCTAAAACTATATTTTCGGTAATTGCTCTTTGTTTTGTGTTAGTAATGGGATGTAAAAACGATTATCCTGTCGATTATTACAAAGGGAAAATAATCACATTAAATAATCATGTTGCTTTCAGTGATATAATAGAGATTCAGCACAGTGCTGAGGGAGGATTACCAGTTGGACAAACTATTTCTGTTGGTGTTCAATTGACAGATAAAGGCTATAAACTGGGCGATGTGATTTATTTTAAAATAATAAGTTCTCAAAAATGGGTAGGGCCGGAGACTGCTGATCATTTATGGGTCGGTTACACAGGAGTCGTTGAATTATATGAGAATTAAACCGTCTCCATTTTTCTGAGTTATTTTGAGCTGCTTCAACTTCGCGTTTTAGCAGCTTTATTTTTTCATATACTCAAGGTTTGTTAATCTGAATTATTCTCCGTATTTTTGGCATATGGAAGCTGATGAAAAAAGATTGACTGTTCGTGAGTGGGCCGAAGACGACCGACCACGCGAAAAAATGCTGCGGAAAGGCACTCAAAGTCTTTCGGATGCAGAATTGCTAGCTATACTTATTGGCTCGGGAAGTAGAAACGAAACGGTGGTTGAACTCTCGCGCCGCATCTTGCACGATTGCCACGACAACCTCAACGAGTTGGCACAGTTGAGTATTGCCGATTTGTGCAAACGTTTCAGAGGCATTGGCGAAGCAAAGGCCATTACTATTTTGGCCGCCATTGAATTTGGTAAACGTCGCAAGTTGGCCGAAACGCTTGAGCGTAAACAAGTCACGTCGAGTATCCATCTTTTTGAACTTTTCCAACCGATAATGTGCGACTTGTCACATGAAGAATTTTGGGTAGCTTTGCTCAATGGAGCCAACAAGGTTATCGAGGTAAAACGATTAACGCAAGGAGGCACTCGCCAAACGGTGGTTGATATTCCGATGCTGCTGAAAATGGCGCTCGAAAAATCAGCACAAGCGGTGGCTGTAGCACACAATCACCCATCGGGGCAAAATCGTCCAAGTCGCGAGGATGAAGAAATTACCCGGCGGATAATCAAAGGTTGCGAAGCGATAAGTATCGTTTTCATCGACCATATTATCATTGCAAGGGGCAATTATTACAGCTTTGCTGATGAGGGGAAAATATGATTTAACCCCTAAATCCCTTAATGGGGACTTCAAGAACCCCTTTTAGGGGGCAGGGGGTCTTAATAAAATTGAATATGGCTTTATTAGAAGTAGAAAACGTAGTAAAACAGTATGCCGGGCATCGTGCCCTGGATGGAGTGAGTCTGGAAGTTCCGGAAAACACGGTTTATGGTCTGCTTGGACCCAACGGTGCCGGAAAGACCACGCTGATTCGTATCATCAATTGCATCACTGCACCCGATAGCGGTGAAGTGCGGCTGAACGGCAAGCGTCTCACTCCAAAAGATGTTGAAGGAATAGGCTATTTGCCTGAAGAACGTGGGCTTTACAAGAAAATGAAAATCGGCGAGCAGGCTTTGTATCTGGCACAACTTAAAGGTATGACCAAAAGCGATGCACTGAAAGCGTTGAAATACTGGTTCGAAAAATTTGAGATAGAGACTTGGTGGGATAAAAAAGTGGAGGAGCTGTCGAAAGGAATGGCGCAGAAAGTGCAATTTATTACGACTATTTTGCACGAACCAAAGCTGCTTATTTTCGATGAGCCATTCAGCGGTTTTGACCCGATAAATGCTGACTTAATGAAACGGGAAATTCTAAGTCTGCGCGAGAATGGAGCAACCATCATTTTCTCCACCCACAATATGGAAACGGTTGAAGATTTGTGCGAGAATATTTCATTGGTCAATCAATCAAAAATTGTACTGCAAGGGAATGTTGCCGAAATAAGAGCTTCACATGCAACTAATACTTTTGTAGTTCGGTCGGCAGGTTCATTCGATGAAAACGGCTTTGAATTACTTTCGCAAACAACGAAGAATAATGTTGTAGAAAGTATTATCAGAAAGCAACATGCCGAATCCAACAGCTCTTTGCTGAGCTTACTTATCCAACAAACCGAGATTCTCTCTTTCGAAGAATTATTGCCAAGTATGAATGATATCTTTATAAAAACGGTAACAAAGAGTCCCTAGCCTCCGCCAAGAGTCGGACAAGCTCTGAAGGGGTATAAGAGAAGAATTCCCGAATGCTTAAAGAGAAGGGCATGAAATACAGTCAACCGTAAGGTGTTATATAATAAAATGCGAATCAGAAGTAACTTAGTTCCCCTTTAGGGGTTAGGGGTCATATCAATCATTAACCATTAATTTATGTCTAAGATTAGCCTAATCATAAAACGTGAATACACCACCCGGGTGATGAAGAAATCATTCATCATTCTCACATTTCTTACTCCGGTTGTGTTTGCCGGAATGATCATGATTCCGCTTTGGCTCTCGAGCATTAAAGATGGAACGAAGAAACACATCTTCGTTATCGACAGGACGCATAGCTACACTTCGGTGCTTAAAAACAACGATACCTACATATTTGATTTTGTAGACAAGCCGGCTGACGAGATTCGGAAAAAGAACGATAAAAACGAGGATTTTGGTGCATTGTTGGTTATCTCCGGCGATTTGACCAAAAACCCGAAAGCGGTGGCACTTTATTCGAGCGAACAAGTGAATATGGAGTTGAAAAACTATGTTTCAGGCTTGCTAAAGAACTATGTGGAAGAACAAAAACTGGCTTCGCACAATATTCCTAACTTGAAAAAGATGGTTGAAGAATCGCGCACCGATATAGATATTACCACGGTGAAATGGGGCGAAGATGGCAAAGATAAAGTCGGTTCGGCGGAATTGGCACTGGGAATTGGTATGATTTCGGCATTCATGATTTATATGTTTATAGTTATCTACGGTGCACAGGTGATGAATGGAGTAGTGCAGGAAAAGACCAGTCGCATTGTCGAAGTGATTATATCGTCGGTAAAGCCGTTCGAATTGATGATGGGTAAAATCATCGGTATTGCAATGGTTGGGCTTACTCAGTTCTTTTTATGGGTGCTACTAACGGTGCTCATTTCTACTGCAGCCGGAAGTATTCTTGGAAGTAAAGTCGATGTTAATGCTTTGCAACAAGCCAATTCTATGGGAATGCAAGCCACTCCAGCTGCTAGTCCAAGTCAGGTGCAGGAGATAGTGGCGATGTTGAATGGATTTGATTTTGCACAAATAGTCGTTTTGTTTGTCCTTTATTTTCTTGGTGGATATTTGTTGTACGCTTCGCTTTTTGCGGCTGTTGGTTCGGCAGTGGATAGCGAAACGGATACGCAGCAATTTTCCCTGCCACTCACGCTCCCGATTATTTTTGCCATTTATGCGGCTATTTATAGCGCCCAAAATCCCGACGGTCCGTTGGCACTTTGGTGTTCAATGATCCCTTTCACATCACCCATCGTTATGATGGTTCGTTTGCCGTTTGGGGTTCCCACCTGGCAAATCATTCTCTCACTATTGATTTTAGTATTGTCGTTTATTGGTACTACCTGGATGGCTGGTAAAATTTACCGAACCGGTATTTTGATGTACGGCAAAAAGGTAACCTGGAAAGAAATGTGGAAATGGGTGAAGTATTGATAAGCTAGCAGTGAGCTGAAATTTAAACAATATGCATACGAATGATTCTAAAATTATTACTTCTTTTCTTTTTAATCCTAGTTGTTACAGCAATTTTGGCTGTATTTCAACAAAAAATAAATCTCAATTTCGAAAAGGTTGTATTGCCACAACTAGCTCCGTCTATTGCGCTCTTGATTACTTTTCTAATTTTTAGAAGTCTCAGAACGTCTATAAATATCGAACTCAATTCAATGGTTGCTCTTAGAGGTTTATTTTCATTCTTAGTTCCAATAGTTTTGTTTTCGATAGGGTTCTTTGTTTGTAAATTGTTGAAAGTTGATGTTCATATTACACCAAATATCATTTCGATATTACCATTGATGCTTGTAGGGATGATTGTTGGTGCCATTGGCGAAGAAGTTGGTTGGCGAAGTTTTATGCAACCTAACCTTGAAAAAGAGTTTTCAGTCATTTGGGCATCAGTAATAGTAGGTGTGTTTTGGGGGTTGTGGCATATTGGTCACTATAAAAATGGAGTTGTATTCATTGTTGGATTTCTATTCTTTTCTATATCTGCCTCCATTATTATCGGTCAACTATTGAAAGACACAAACTACAATTTGATAATTTCTGTATTATTTCATTTTTCCATCAATATTGGATTTTTATTGTTTTTTAAAAGCTCACTTTCTAATTCCAAAATGATGCTTGTGAATGGTGTTGTTTGGTTGATTCCGGCAATATTACTAATTTTGGTGTCGGCAAGAGATATTGTATTTACGTAAAAATTATTCTATGACACCACCATTCCTAAAACCTAACGACCAAATCAGAATTGTTTCTCCATCAGGAAGCATTGAGACAAAATATATTGTTGGAGCAAAAAAAACGCTTAGGTCTTGGGGCTTGAATGTTACCGTAGGAAAATTTGCACGCACTAAGTACGGTCGGTTTGCTGGTACTGCCGAACAACGAATCGCCGATTTGCAAGAAGCGTTGGATGACCCCAGCGTAAATGCAATTTTGTGCAGTCGGGGTGGCTACGGAGTAGCACAGATTATTGATAAGCTCGATTTTTCTACTTTCCAAAAATCCCCAAAATGGCTTATCGGTTTTAGCGATATCACTATTTTGCATAATGCTATAAACAATCTGGGTATAGCCTCCATTCATGGTATGATGGCAAAACATCTTACTGAATTTCCAGATTCGACAAAACAGGTACAGATTTTTCGTAAAATGATATTTGGGAAACTACCTACTTATTCAGTTCCGGTTAACAAGCATAATCGAATTGGAAGGGCTGAAGGAAAACTTATCGGTGGGAACCTTTCTGTGCTGATTGGCTTACGTGGAAGTCAATTCGATTTAGCGTACAAAGACAATATCTTATTTATTGAAGATATTGCTGAGAAACCGTATCATATCGATCGGATGATGCAAAATCTACGTTTTAGCGGTGTGCTGTCAGAACTGTCAGGACTTATTGTTGGCCAATTTAGTGATTGTGTAGAAGATCCGTTGATGAAACAAAGTGTTGCTCAGGTTATAGCAAGTGCAGTGAGTGAGTATAATTATCCTGTCTGCTTTAACTTTCCATCAGGGCATGTCGATTACAATTTGCCACTTAAGATGGGTGAAATGGTTCAATTTGAGGTTACAAAAAAAGGTGGAAAATTGGTATTTTGATAGTTGAACTTACGTTTTAATAAATTCTAAAAGTTTCTCTTTTTCATTAAAAAGAGAAAAATGGCTGTTCATTAATGCTTAAAAATCTTATCTTTGCAAGACATTATTTATCTGAACAGTTCATTTATGCAGTTTTTGAAACCTTTTTTACTTCTTTTTTCTCTCTTTTTTCTACTCTCTTTCTCCGGTGCCATAGAGCGCAAGGAGCCTGTTGCTATATCCGATACCCTCCATATAAATTATCTATCTCCAGGGAAAGTTCCATTGACTGATTCGATTGTAAATTTTGGAAAGGTCTTTCTAAATACCCCTTATCATTTTGGTTCGCCGGGTACATCTTCATTCGACTGTTCAGGATTTACTTCATACGTTTATCGCAATTTTGGTTATAACCTTAAGAGATCATCTGCCGAACAAGCCGAACAATTTGATACTGTGCAGCCCGAAGAACTTAAAACCGGTGATTTGGTTTATTTTTCAGGTCGTTCGCACAGTAAACGTGTGGGTCACGTTGGGATTGTAGTTAATAAAAATGAGAATGGAACTTTTGATTTTATTCACGCTGCCGTGCATAAAGGCGTTACTATTTCAAATTCAGATGAAGCATATTATTCCAGACGGTTTGTAAAGGCAAATCGCGTAGTTGGTTTTGATCCTTTTTCAGTTGTTAGATCTGCAGTTGCTGATAATATTTCGAACAATTTGAATGATGAGCCAATTGCTCCCATCATGAATAATGCCAACGTTCAGCGAATTAATAAACATGTTCCTGCTGAATATCACCGGGTGAAAAAGGGTGAAACTCTATCCTCTATTGCTGAAAAATATGGGATGTCTATTGCCGAATTGAAGGATAAAAATCGTATTAAAGGCAGTAAACTTAGTCTTAAACAACAATTGAAAGTAAAAGACGAAGAAACAGTAATGGTTGTTGAGTCGGGCAGAGCTCTTGCTGAAAATGCAAAGCCGGAATTGCAAGCTGCTAAAAAACAACTAACAGCTGAAAATATAAACTCATTGCACACCGTAAAAAGTGGTGAAACATTGTTTAGTATTGCCAAGGCGAATAATACTACTGTTAGCGAGCTTGAAAAATTGAATGATCTACCTTCTGGGAAAATTCGTTTGGGTCAAGAGCTAAAAGTAGCTCAATCTACTGAGATAACGTCGAATATTGCTGCTAATAAAGTGAAAGCTGAAGTGAAGCCAATTTCTTACAAAGTAAAGAAAGGTGAAACGTTGTCGAGCATCTCGAAAAAGTACAATATCTCTAAAGAAGAACTTAAAGCTTCGAATAATCTGAAATCGAATAATCTCCGCTTGGGTCAAAATTTGCAAATAGCGCAAGCTGTTGTGTCAACGTCAAACATTGCTGCCAATAAAATAGAAGCAACTCCAATTTCTTACAAAGTAAAGAAAGGCGAAACGCTATCAAGTATTTCAAAAAAATATAATATTACTGAGGATGAACTTAAGACGATGAATAATCTTAAATCAAGTACTATTCGTTTTGGTCAAGAGTTGAAAGTAAATCAGACGTTGGCAGTGGTAAACAATGAAACAAAAAACACGAAAGCTGAGCCTTCGGTTGTTACTTACAAGGTGAAGAAAGGCGAAACGCTGTCAGATATTGCAGAAAAGAACAACGTGTCGGTGATTGATTTAAAGTCATTGAACAATTTACATTCTTCAAGTATTAGATCAGGACAACAATTGCAACTGACGGGCAAAGATGCTCAGTCCGAAAAAGAAACTGTAGCGAAAGCCGAAAAAACAATTGTACATAAAGTCGAGTCGGGGGAGTCACTTTATGTAATTGCTAAAAAATATAATGTTGCAATAGATGAATTGAAGAGATTAAACAATCTCGAAGATGGAAAAATAAAGCCGGGACAATCGCTTAGTGTAAATGTTGTGGCTGATAATAGTACCGTTGAAAAAACAGTAGTAAAACCTACAATTACCCATAAAGTAAAATCAGGAGACTCTTTTTATTCGTTAGCCAAGAAATATGGTTGTAGTGTGCATGATATTAAAGACTGGAATCGTATCCCGGGAGACAAACTCAATCCCGGCGAAAAACTAATTATTTATTCTAAGAATATCTAAAGTCATCTATTATATATGACGAACTAGATTACGTGTGCCTGAATGCTCTCTGGGCGTTGCATTGCTTCCTCATTCTCTCTTATAGTGCCAATGTCATTGCTAAAATGGTTAGTCGATATTTCTACAGTGTTCTGATCTCCCTTCGTGAACCAAAATCCGTCCTATTCCAGAAAAACTGAAAGCTCAGGAAAAAACAAGTATCTCTCTTCCTCTAATTGAACAATGACTGCAATACTGCGAGCGAATGTAAGCCATTAAAGTCGGGTATATGTAAGCGATAATACTCAATCATGCTTTCGAGCAGTTTAAGGCGGTTCTGACGCGAAAAAATCAATTGGGACATGTTGGAGTAGTCTGCCTGAAGCAGTGCTTTGAAATCATTTGTGGCGTCCTGTAGCAGATAATGTATGTGTTGTGGCTTGTTCCTTGTAAAAACACCGTTCATCAAATCGAAATAAATAGCACTTTCCTCATCCTCGTTTGGTTCAAATCCCAAATAGCGGCTCAACTTAAGTAGAAATACCAAATGAAAGTTTGCCAGTCCGGTTTCGCAGCAATCCAGTTGTTGAATTGAATTGTCTAAAAATAGAAACATACTTTCGTCGGGCTCTGTTTGCCGCAGGGTACGAAAGAGAACTTCGGATAGAAATAGTGCTAGCGAATTTTTTATCGGATTAAAAGGAATTCCTATAAACGGGTAAGCTATTCGTACGTCCTTTACGCGTTGTAAATCCTTGCTCGGAAGATGAACCACATCCAACTCTACAATAGAGAGTGGTTGAAGAAAGGCAGAGCGAAAAACCGATTTCTTTTTATTTACACCATGAACCATGTACGAAACGCGTCCAAATTGGCTCGTATATACGGTGACAATTGTTGCTGAATCGGAGTATTTTATCGAATGAAGTACAATTCCGCTTGTTTTTTCCTGCATAAATGGGCTGTTGAGGCAACAAAAGTAGCAAAAATATTGGCTTTTGATATGGAAATTGAAACAAAATAATAGCAGTGATAAATTAATAGTGTCTGATAAATAGCAAATTACAAATTAATTGAAATATTTTCCAGAAAAGGTTTGGTCAATTCAAAAAACACCCGTATATTTGCACCCGCAATTGAGAACAACAATACTCAATACCAGAAAGCAATACAGCGCTTAATGGTCCATTCGTCTATCGGTTAGGACGCCAGGTTTTCATCCTGGAAAGAGGGGTTCGACTCCCCTATGGACTACAAAAGAAAAAGGAAATTTATTAGCATTTAAAATAAGATTGCAATGGCAAATCATAAATCATCTATCAAAAGAATTCGTCAAGCCGACAAGAAAAAATTGCACAACCGTTATTATGCTAAAACAGCACGTAACGCGGTTCGCAAATTACGTACAACTGCTGAAAAAACTGTAGCAATTGAAATGTTACCAAAAATCAGTGCTATGTTGGACAAATTGGCTAAACGCAACATTATCCATAAAAACAAAGCTAGCAACTTGAAATCGAAGTTGGCTATCTATGTAAACAAATTGGCATAATCGCTTCTTAATATATACAGAAGCCCTTTTCCTAACGGAGAAGGGCTTTTTTGTCATCGGATAATACGAGTTTTTTGGATCAATATAAAGGATTAATGTAAATATCAGGTGGAATCAAATAGTTTGCTGTGAATTTATGTAGTGTGAGCAATGATTGCTCAACGTCTTTCATGTGTCCCTATACAGCTATTTGCGGGGCTGCGTTGAACGTTCTGTTGCTTAGTTGAGGCTTGGCGGTGAGATAAAAAAAGAGCTTTCCTTTTGCAGGAAAGCTCTTTTTTGGTTCAATAATTTATTAGTGATTGTCTGTTGTATTCTTAGCTAAATCTATGAATTGAGTAGGGCTGTTGTATGCCGTTTGATTGACCTTGTTTAAGGCTATTTTGCAAACAATATGGAAATCTAGATCAATCCATTCGCTCACCTTTATTAAGCCTAGCATTTCAACCGGTGGAACCAGTCCAAAATCACGTATGCTGATATTTTTACGGACATTCAAGAAATAATTCTCTCCATCACTATCAGATGAAATCGGAAAGCAGTATTTCTTGGTAATGCCCGTAATGGTTATGTCGGCGTAAGCATTTCCTTTAATCATTTTTGATTTGTCGTAATTTTGCTTTAAATCAATATAATTCAGTTGTACATGAATAGATGGATAAGTTTTAGACTTGATAAGTTTCAAAAAATCTCTCAATGCCATTTTATTGCCCGAAGTAAAATCTTTTACTGCTATCGACAGTTGAGTTTGACCTAAAAGTATTCTGTTTTGATTTTGCGTGGCAGTAATTACAAAGTTCTTTTTGGTGAGCATATCTCCCGGGTAAAGAAGCTTGAACGAAACAATGTTAGTAGAACCGGTAATTGTTACCGAGCTACTTTTTTGTAAATCTACTGTCACAATGGATTGAGCCAGCATTAATTGACTTAAAAGAAGGATAAACCCAATTATACCAATAAGCCTTTTCATACAATCGTTTATATTTTAAAAAGAATGATAAGTCAGCCTGGAAGATTCCTGGCTGACTTAAAGAAATTCAATCCGGGTTTTTAGAAAGAGATTGCAGCTTCGGCGCTTAATCCGTGGAATTCATAACCATTCAAGATATAGTTCACGTTTGGAACGTTGCTATATTTTTGGTTAGCATATTCAACTTTCGCCATAATGTTTTTAGTTACATACCAGCCCCCGCTGATTGCTAAACGGTCAACCCCGATTTTGTAAGCAGGAGTTGCCATAAGAACGGTAGTAGAGGTAGCGGCGCCTGTAGCAGCAGCTATGTCGGCAGAAACAGTATTGTAACGGGCACCTAAGAAGAAGTTTTCTGCTTTTCCAAAACGTAAAACAAGGTCGGTTGCAAACTGATTTGCACTACGTTCTAGTTTTTCAGAAGGCTTGCGTCCTTTTGCCGACTCAAGAGTTGTAAATGATTCTACCGAAACGGCATCTGATAAATTGTATTTCAAGAATAAGTTACCCATAAATGTTGTTAGCTTGTCGGTCAAATTTGGATTAAAACGCCCACCAAAAGCAGTTGTTGTTCCTGGAGCAGCATTGTACATAATTGCTGAGTAGTTAGAGCCGCTACGATCACCACCAAACAATGTGTTTGATAAAGAACCTGCAGTTGTATAAACCGAACCAGTTAAACGAGCACGGAATTTCTCGCTTAGTTGTTTGTCAAAACCCAATTTTAAAAGGAATGAAGGGTTATGGAGACCATTTGAATATTTGAAAGCAGTTTGTGTAGTATCAATATAAGCCAAACTTGGATTCAAATTACCATTAGTTATACCTGCCACTCCTATAAAACCTTTGTAGTTTACATCAGCCTCAGCGCCAATTTCAGTGGCAAATTCGTCCATGATATAGTTTTCCATAAATGGGTTGTAGATCGCATTTCCACCATCAGAACGACGGAAGTGTGCATCGCCATAGTTAACGTCCATTTGTCCAACTTTGATAGAAGTGTATTTCATGATATTGTCCAATAAATCCATTTTGATAAAGGGAATTTTGTCGAATTGAACATAACCACCTTTTACCCATGTTTCATTGTGGTGTTTTGATGCAAGATACATTGTTACTTGTAAAGTTATACCGTCAGCCAAATAACTATTAATGTATAAATTTGCCATTGAAAGAGCAAAATTCGGAGAATTTTTAAATAATGCTTCAGTGTTTTTTGTTGGATCTTGATTTGTAACAG
>Ga0209540_10000268_pt1 | contig 57754 bp, 60 predicted proteins | sample BarGraIncu01121A_FD_184501 | JGI IMG/M metagenome (GOLD analysis project Ga0209540, IMG submission 184501) | Arctic peat soil microbial communities from Barrow, Alaska - Barrow Graham LP Incubations 011-21A (SPAdes) (version 2) | ecosystem: Environmental > Terrestrial > Soil > Wetlands > Peat... | reverse complement strand
TTCCATTATTATTCTTCGGGACCAAATAAGGATCAAAATATCATGATTTCGATGGGAATAAATTCGGAATCAATGTTTGATTTCATACAATTGCCATAATTGCACCAACATGTAATGTAACGGTCACCAGTATTACGACAAAAAAATGGCTTCCTTTACCAGGGATGAAACAGCTTCCATTGAGATCCCCATCAGGCTTGTAGTATATGTGATCCTGACCGGAGCGATCATAGCCCTAACTGCTATCGGATTATCACAAATATGGCCGGGTATCACAACAGATTCCATGGAAAAGCAGATCGGAGAAATTAAAGTTTCAATAAGTGCAATGCAAAGCGGCAGCGCGCGTAATTTGATCGATATTGATTCCCCTCTGGGAAATATTCGCACTTTTAAAATTACGATCCCTGAAGATGTGGATTATCTTGCTTTTGGGGCTGACCCCGATCCTGATAATGACCATAACCTGACGAATACCCCGCCGGATTTGTTTACTGAAGGGGGAAATGTTATTTTTTACAGTTCTGGAAAAGGTGGAAAGAAACGTATCCCCCTTGATGGATCCGTTGAACTTCGCGAAGGACTGCTTGATAATGGGAGATGGATCATAAATAATTTTGAGGAAAAACAATATGGTGCAGTCATCACCAGAAAAGGAAGATATGAATTGACGTTCGAACTGGTCTATGATCCTATCTTAAAAGAAAAATATACCCTTGTTCAATTTACCGATGATCTGGACGCTTTCATAAATCCAATTGATCCCACAATACTTCCAAATAACATCTGGATCTCATTAAATCCCGCCTCCATTCCTGCAGATGGGGTTACAAATGCGGTTATCCTGGTCAAGTTAGAGGATAAGAAAGGACGGGATGCCCCGATGGATGGGGCTGTCATAAACCTATCAGTTTCGCCTGGAAATCTTTCGGCATTGAACCTGACCACCATGAAAGGAAAGGCCACGGCAAACATCAGTTCAAATCTTATCGGAACTTCCTTGATCACTGCAACCTCACCGGGTTTGAATCCAGGCTCGGCTTATTTGACAATAAAACCGGTTCCAATAATCTTTGAGTTCAACAGATGGATCTTGAATGAAAGTGATATAATGAACGGAGAATTTTCAACGAGTCAGGATTTAGAATATACAATTTCGTTGTCAGGATATGGAACAAAGTTCCAGGTGCCATTTATCGGGGCCTGGTGGCCCAACGCAAGCATAGAGATAGACGGGATAAAGATAGGTGAGGAATTGATAGACCGTGAATCCCTGACAATGAGAACCTACAATAAGACAATGATTCCTGCTGGCGATCATAAAATAAATATCAGTTTGAAAAATGACAAATATCTTCCACTGCTTGGGGATACAAATCTATATGTTGAAAAAGTTGAAATAACATGGTGAAAATTAAGGTTCTCTGCATTTTCATTACATCGAAAAACATTTAGATAGAACCTGGATTGCACAGATGTCGATGAAGGCCTTGAGCGTCCTGATTTCGTGATCCCTACGCCTTCTGATGACAGGGGTCAGGAGATCCGTGGAAATCCGCATAAAAATCAAAAGAAGGGCATGCAAAGCATGCCCTATACCGTGTAAACTGAGGTTTCAGTTTATCCGTGTTCTATTCAAACTACACCCGGAAAACATAAAAAATTAATAACTTTTTGAATAACAGAGAAACAATTATGATAAACTGCAAAAATATTGATGAAGTGAGAACCAACATAGACCGGATAGACCATGAAATCGTAAAATTGCTATCTGAAAGAAGTAAATATGTTGGACAGGCTGCAAAATTCAAAAAAACCGCTCAAGACGTAAAATCGCCAAATCGCCAAGAAGAGGTAATATCAAAAGTTAGAGATCTTGCATCAGAATATGGACTTGACCCTGAAATAGTTGAGCCGGTATATCGCACAATGATCGCATGCTTTATTGAACATGAAATGAGAGAGCACAGCAAACAATAAACCTGTGCCCTTCGAATTGCCAGCTATCTCCAGTACGGTTTCCTCAATTCAATATACGCATTATGGGCGACCGTAGCCCCATTTGCAACTGCAACAACAACAAGCTGCAGATCTGAAGCGATATCCCCGACCGCATAGATCCCATCTAAATTGGTCTTCTGCGTCTTATCGGTCTTGATATATCCCTTCTCATCCATTTCAAGCCCCAACTTCTTGAATATCTCCGTATTGGGAGTGAGGCCCACAGCAAGAACCACTGAATCCACTACCTGCTGGATGTTTTCATCTTCCTTGAGATCTTTCATTGTCGCTTTTTCGACCTTATCTGTGCCAGTTATCTCGATCATCTCGGTATTATAGAGAACCTTGACCTTATCTATCGCATTTAAGCGCTCTATCTTTTGCGGGACTGTTCTTAATTCGTCTTTCCCGCAGGCTATTGTAATAAGATCAGCAGTATCCGCAAGGCTTAGAGTCGAATCAACTGCAGAATTCCCACAGCCAACTACCAGGACGCGCTTGCCCATGAAATTCTGGGGATTCCTGACATAATAATATACTCCGCGGTCGTTCTTGCCGAATTTTTCCTCGCCCTTTACACCCGCCGATTTGGGGGAACTTCCTGTTGCAAGAACGATTATTTTGCCCTTGTATTCACCGCTATCTGTAATGACTTTCTTGTCTGCCGTTATCTCATTAACATGCTCTTTCTTAAGGTCAACTTTCAGTTTCTTTGCCTCATTCATCCAGGATTCAACAAGGTCAGAGCACGTTGTTTTTTCACACATTCCAGGAAAATTCTCGATCATCTTGCCAGGACACAGCCATGACAAGATCCCGCCCCAGGCAGAACCCTCAAAAATAGCGGTCTTAAGTCCTCTGTATGCGCATAATATTCCTGCCGTAAGACCGCCAGGACCTCCACCGACAATGATCACATCAAAGTCATATTTTTCCGCCTCAAGTTTTGCCTTCTCTTCTTTATGAGTCATATAATCCTTGATGGCTGCATGCAGTGCATCAGCGGCAAGGTTTGAGCAATGCATCTTAATGGCAGGAAGACCGCCAAGTTCCTCTGCTACCTCACCACGCGTTATCTTGAGCGCCTCTTCAAGTGTTTTCCCAATAGCCATTTCCGTTATCATACTGCTTGTGGCAATAGCAGATCCGCAGCCGAATGTTTTGAATTTCACATCTTTTAAGATATTGTTCTCGACTTTGATCTGGATCTCCATCAAGTCCCCGCATACAGGATTTCCCACCCTTCCTGTGCCATCGGCATCCTTTACCTGCCCGACATTTCTCGGGTTCCTGAAATGATCCATTACTTTTTCTGTATATTCTAATTGTTCTTCCATATTATTTCCTCTGATAAAGCGGTGATAATTCCCTTAATCTTGAAACTATTTTGGGCACAGATTCAATAACATGATCAACATCCTCTTGCGTATTGACGCGTCCAAGCGTTAGCAGAAGAGAACCATGCGCTTCTTCATGCCTTAATCCCATTGCGATCAGGACATGTGAAGGTTCAAGCGTTTTTGACGAACATGCTGAGCCTGTGCTTGCTGTTATTCCCAGATCGTTAAGCTGCAGGATAATGCTTTCGCCTTCAATGAAACTGAACCTGAAACTTGCATTGTTGGGAAGCCTTTTTGTCCTGTGGCCTGTAAGATATGTATATTCAGTTTTAAGTATATTATCAATAAGCCTGTCCCGCAATTTGAGAAGCCTTGAGCTTTCATCAGGCATCTCTTGTTGGGCTATCTCTGCAGCCTTGCCCATGCCCACAATTCCAGGAATATTCTCAGAGCCGCTTCTCATCCCGAATTCCTGCCCACCCCCAAGCATGAAAGGAATAATCCTGATACCCTGCTTCATATAGAGCGCCCCAGTGCCTTTGGCGCCGCCTAAGTCATTGGAAGAAATGGTCAAAAGATCGATGTGTTCTTTTTCCACATCCACGGGAACTTTACCGCATGCCGCTGTCCCATCTACATGGAATATTATTTTCCTGTCTGATGCGATCTCCCCGATTTCCTTGATCGGCTGGATCGATCCTATTTCGCCACTGGCATACATAACTGAAATAATGATGGTCTTGTCGGTTATGGCATTCTTTACCTGTTCGGGATACACAAGGCCATCCTTATCCACCGGCACGAATGTTACCTCAAATCCGTTTCTTTGCAGGTCTTTTAAGGTATTCATCACTGACATGTGCTCTATCGAAGTTGTGATGATATGATTCCCTTTATCTTTATATCGCATCGCTGCCCCGCGAAGCGCAAGATTATTGGATTCAGTTGCGCAAGATGTGAAAATAACGCTTTTCGGGTTTGGTGCGCCGATCAGATTTGCCACACTCTTGCGTGCATTCTCAAGCTCGCGTTTGGCTTTTCGTCCTGCTGAATGAAGCGATGAGGCATTACCGACATCTGTATCAAAAAACGGTATCATGGCTTCAAGCACCCGTTTATCTACGGGCGAAGCCGACCCGTAATCCATGTAAACCTGTCTCATATTGTCACTTTGTAATATGCTCGTATTAATTGTATGCTCTTTCTTAACGTTATATATTCTTTGCCCAGTTTTATCCTAAATACGCCTGTCCCTTCCTTCAGGGCCTTCGCATTCCGGTATGTAACAAGTAGCATCGACAAAAGCGCATGCTTCATTGCAGCTTGGACACCTTTCGGGCGGTTGTGCTTTGCCTTCGAACTGGTAGCCGCACAGAGAACATTTCCATTGTATCTTCATATTTGCTCCTAAAACCACATAGTACCATCAGCTTCAAGCACAAGGTCGTTAAGCGTAGCAGCTCCAACGATCTCAGCTTTTGGAATAAAATCACCAGAATCAAGATTTATGAGCTTGCAGCTCTGTTCACATACCATGAGCTTAACACCCGCTTTTATTGTCTGGTCCATCACTTCTTTGAGCGAAGGGAAAGCTCCCATCTTAATTTTTTCCGCATTTCCTTTTTTTACTACCGTAACTCCCATTCCCAAAAAATAAATTATTGCATCGATGTCCATCGCTTTTGCTGTCTGGGCAAGGATGAAGGGTGAATAAAGGCGTTCTGGTGTATCGATTCCGCTTGTCTGGACATATAGAAGGTTTGTCATTTTATCTCCCAATCTTATGATATGATTAATAATAGATACAACTTTGCATTTTACGATAACCTTACATTGCTGTCAATCACCGTTATATTCTGCTGCAATTCAATTTTCTTTGATCCAAGATCCTGTTTAAGTAACTCAAGTTGTTTTCTTGAAGCGTCAAGTTCCTTTTCAATTATCATGAGCTTATCCTGCATAGTAGATACAGCATCTTTAAGATATTTCTCCTCCCCAATTACCTTCATCTTTGATATTGCATCTTTTTTTATTTCAATATTATGAAGGATCGATTGATATTCTTTTCTCTTTTCACCAAGAGATGATGCAACAAGCTGTATTTGAGGAAGAAGTTTATCTGTCTTCGGGAGATTCAAATCTCCGCTCTCGACGATTTTCTGGAATGTAACAAAGAATTCAGGGGGAACATCGACCGGACATGAAAGGCATAAATTCAATGCAACACGTTCTTGCGGCGTCAGGGTAAGTCTTGCGCTGTCGCTTAATTGCTTCAGCCTGTTTATAGCTTTTGTAAGTGGTGAAATGATGTTATTTATTTCAGATGATTTTTTTTCAGCTTCGGCTTCAAGTAAAAAAAGATGGTCTTTTGATGAAGCATATTGTTTCCAGGGTTCACTCTGAAGCAGGATATTCAGGGATTTTTGTTTTTCGTCGATTTCTTTTTTCAATAAAACGGACTTGAGATTATTTTCTTTTATTGATCTTTCCATAGAATCAATATCCTCAGTTATGTTCCTGATTGTTTGAACGAGTTCCTGCGATCTATCCAGGGCATCAAGTAAAAGCTTCTTCGAATTTATGGGTTCCATGAGCTGATTCAGGAGCCGCCTCAGGGAATTGACATCTGCTATCACGCTTTTTGATTCCTCAAAATATACAAGTTTTGTATACTGATAGCTCTTCATCATGTTCTCAAGGCAAGTCCCGAGTGTCTGCATACCGCTTTCATGAAATGCAATTATTGTTTTGACATCTTTATCTTTCGGGATAATAATGTTCTCCATTAGCATTTTGACCTGTTTAGCCATGTTATCCCTGTTGCTTGTTGCGATCTTGATCATCTTAAGATGAAATCGTCCTTCAGGCTTTGTATTTTCAAGTTCTGCAGTGCTGCTTTTTATTTTAAGGAGCGTTTTTTGGATCCCGGGAAAGATGGAAGCTACTTCCCCGCTTGTTTCTTGCGATATTTTCCGGGACTTTGAATCAAGCCATTGCGGAAGTTGTTCAAAGCTTATAGTTTCCCTGCGGCTTTCCTTATTCCCAAAGATATTTTTAATCCATTTCAATTTGAATCCTTCATTTTAAATGATTTTCCAGTATTTTATTTTACTGTTTCATATCCGGCATTCATCCATTCGGTAATTCCGCCCTGCATATTATAAACGTGCGAAAAACCGTTCCCCACAAGGATCGTGCTTGCTGTGACGCTTCGACTTCCTGACCTGCAATATACAAGGATCGATCTATCCTTTGGTAGTTCCTTAAGCTTTATGTCGAGTTCATTTGTGGGAATATCCTGGACTGCCAGCAAAGTTGAATTTTTTATATGTCCAGAAGCGTATTCATCAGGCCTCCTGACATCGAGAATAAAAACCTCACCCCTGTCGATCATTTCTTTTCCTTGCGTGACATTGATGTTCATATATGTGTTTTTCTCGGACACTTTGGTGTCAGTAAGTGTGTTATTCACAGATTTCTTGTCACCCACGCATCCCGATAAAGCAACTGAAACTATAAAAAACAAAACTACGATTATTAAAGTCCGGTTCATGTTTCAATTATACTGTTGAAAAGTATAAAGAGATATCGAAATTATGGCAGATTTTTGTTTTTTTTTTTGGCGAGAAAGTTCCAATGTCAAGCACAAGCTTACTTTCTTCTTTATAGAACCGGCCAGCATGAATATGCGAATGCAGGAAGGAATTGCATTGCACTTGATGGGGATAGTACAGGCTATTGAAAGTGACATTTCAGGATCGAGAAACTCTTTTCTTAAATCCATTGAGCTATTTAATAAGCTTGGTGCGCTTTTTGAACTTGAGAAAAAATATCCTGAGTATGCAAGGATGTATGAAAATGGTTTTATTATGGAAGCAGAGATTACGGGAAAATCCACTGCTTTTGATTCTAAACGAAATAACTTCCGTGAAATGCTGCGACATTTCAATGAAGAATGCGAACCAGTATAATTATTATCTTAAAGATATCCTAATAATGACGGTTTATGAAGTGAAAAGAAAATCGAGGCAAATATGACTATAATCTGCGGAAAATGCGAAAAAGAGATGAAAGAGATCGAGCTAAAAGAGTATGAATTTGAAGAAAGCATAATCCTTGATAATGTCAGAGCTATGCAATGCCCATCAGGTCATATCACTTTTACAGAAGATCAGGCAGATATTCTGGAGCAAAGAACCGAAGATATCAAAACCCATGCCTTCAGATTCATCGATCAGTAAAAGCGCCAGATCTCTTGTAATCAGGATTCCCTCCGATCTTACAAAGTATCTGGAGATAGATGAGAAAAGCAAAGTGGAGATGATCCCTCTGAGCAAGAAGAGATTTCTGATAGAAGTAAAATGATATTTTTTTAAAAATCCCCCAGTGTCATCTGACCTTTTTCCTCCGTCAAATTCGCAACTCTCACCCCAATCCTTCGAAGCCTGACAGGATTTTCAGCAAGAAATTGTTTTGCAAGCTCATGAGCATTGCTCTTTATCGTATCCAGGTCTTTTGCAGGCACAGCCAGCGTATGGCTTTTTGCCCGTGTTTTAAAATCAGTGGCTATGGCAATAAATGCAATAGATTTAAAACCAAGTTTTCGCTCTTTCAGTTTCCTGTGAACATCCTCTGAAAGGTTGTTGATCACTTCATTAATAATTGAAATATCATATGTATCTTCTTTTAATGTTGCTATCCGTCCGATCTGCCCGGTTCCTTCATGTTCTTCTAGGGGGGAATCATCTATTCCCCGGGATGCAAGTTTTAACCATTCCCCTTTTGCTTTTCCGAAATCCTGGATAAGTACGTCCATGGACAATGAAGACATATCACCTATAGTCCTGACATTCATCTCATTCAGTCTCTGCTCCGTCTTTTTACCTACACCCACAAGGTGTGTTATTTTAAGGGGTGCCAGGAAATCCAGGACAGCATCAGGCTTTACTACGGTCAGCCCATCAGGTTTCTGGAAATCAGAGGCTATCTTGGCAACAAGCTTGTTGGGTGCCACTCCTATGGAGCAGGTCAATCCAACTTTCTCCATGATTTCCTTTTTTATCATGACGCAGTACAGCCTGGCTTCATCAAAATCAATAACTTGCCCCGTAATGTCGCAGAAAGCTTCGTCAACGCTCTTCTGTTCGAAAGCATCACAATGACCCTTCAATATTCCCATGACTTCAAGGGAGACACTTCTGTAAAGTTCCATGTTAACGGGCAAGAATATGGCGCCAGGATTCAATTTTTTTGCCACGCTTATGGGTATGCCGGCTTTTATCCCGAATTTTCGGGCCTCATAATTGCTTGTGCTTACAGCTCCGCTATCCTCGCTTCTGCCTGAATACACACATATGACCACAGGTTTGCCCTTGATTTCGGGTTTTTCTTTTTCCTCACACTGGGCAAAGAAATAGTCCATATCCATGTGAATGATAATCCTTGACCTATGCATTATGAAAATAATGACGTTTTGACAATATAAAATGGTGGGGGTAACGATAGTTTCTTTTAACTACAGGACTAATAAGTATCCCAATGGCAATACACCCTATTGAATACCGCTACGGGCATGCGGAAATGAAGTCTGTATGGAATGAAGAAACGCGGCTTTCCAAAATGCTCTCCGTTGAAGTAGCTCTTGCAAAAGCCCAGGAGCACCTTAATTATATCCCGAAGGGAGCGGATGAAAAAATAACCCTTGGCGCAAAGAATGTCAAGCTTGATCGTGTAAAAGCAATAGAAGATGAGATCCATCATGATGTCATGGCAGTCGTCCTTGCACTTGCCGAGCAGTCAGATGATGCAGGAAAATGGATACATTTCGGCGCTACTTCTAATGATATTCTAGACACTGCAACGGCTCTCCAGATTAAGGATGCGATATTGATCCTGAGAACAGAGACTGCAAATTTGCGTTCCACTCTTATTGATTCAGCGATCCAGCATAAAAATACAGTATGTGCGGGACGCACCCACGGGCAGATCGGGGTTCCCACTACATACGGCTTACGCTTCGCGATCTGGGCCTCAGAGATCGACAGGCATGTCGAAAGGCTTGACCAGCTTACATCGCGCGCTACGGTTGGCAAAATGAGCGGTGCAGTGGGAACACAGGCGGCATTCGGGAAACAAGGCATCGAGATCCAGAAAAAGACCATGGAGATCCTGGGTATAGAGGCGGCGGATGTTTCAAACCAGATAATCCAGCGGGACAGGCATGCGGAATTTGTTATGTGGATGGCAAATACGGTCACAACTCTTGATAAGATATGTATTGAGATACGCAGTCTTGCCAGGAGTGAGATCGCAGAAGTGGAGGAAAGCTTTGGCAAGAAACAGGTCGGCTCATCCACGATGCCGCATAAGCGTAACCCAATAAAATCAGAGCAGGTCTGCGGGCTTGCAAGGATAGTTCGCGCGATGGTGGAGCCAGAACTTCGAAATAATACCCTCTGGGATGAACGAGACCTCACAAACTCATCATGTGAACGTATCGTATTCCCGGAATCATGTGTGCTCACTGACCACGTTATCCGACTCACTACAACGATCATAAAGAATCTTCGATTTTACCCCGAGAATATAAGGAAAAACATGAATCTTCTCAACGGTTTGAACATGGGAGAGGCGATCATGATCGACCTGAGCAAGAAAGGAGTTGGACGGCAGGAAGCCCATGAGATCGTGCGCCAGTGTGCGATGTCTGCGCGTGAATCGGGTATCCACATGAAAGATGCTCTTAACAGGAATGAAACGGTCTCAAAATACATGACGCAAGGCGAGATAATCCAGTTAATGGATCCGGATAATTATATAGGCACAGCAGTAGAACAGGTTGAATCCCTCGCTGCCAAATTGAAGAAACGAAAATAATGAGGATAAATATTTGTTAAGAAAAGCAAACATCAAAGACGTGGAAAAGATCTGGAAACTCGTAAATAGTTATGCTGATAAACGCATTATGCTTCCGCGCTCATTGAGCGAATTATATGAGAACCTGAGGGATTTTTATGTTGTCATCGAAGAGGAAAAACTTGTGGGCTGCGGCGCTCTTCATATCACATGGGAAGATTATGGGGAGATCCTTTCCCTGGCAGTTGACCCGGAAAAGTTCAGGCAGGGGATCGGTTCACAGATACTTGAAGCATGCGAGGGCGAAGCAAAGATGCTCGGATTGAATAAACTCATCACGCTGACATATGTGCCTGAGTTTTTTGAGGCGCATGGGTTCGTAAAAGTGAAAAAGAGCACCTTACCGCATAAAATATGGAGCATGTGCATTAAGTGCCCCAAGTTCCCTGAATGTGATGAGATACCTCTTGTGAAGAAGATAAGTTAGGTCTTGAGTCTCCCAATGGTTTATATCGGACCCCTTATTCTCTTTCGGATCAAAAAAAGTTGAATAACTTATAAATTTCGGTAATTGATCCCGTCCCCGACGAGTTTCTGTATATCAGGCATTGGTATGTGATATTCTTTTGAAACTACTCTCTGTGCTTTCATCAGGGCTTTATTTTCGTTTAAACCGAGCTTCATTAACTTTGTTCTTCTTTTTGATATGGCGGTTAATACATCGAATATATCCATTAGTTCAGTCTCCAATAAAGATAATCTCATTGAAAATACTTAAAGCTATTTGACAATAAATAATGATTATAATCATACTTGTTGAATTATCTATCCCTTTTATTATACGAAATGATCTCTTCGATGATTTTTTTGTCAATGGTACCGGGCGCTGTCATTTTCCTTGCATCAAGGATCTCATTTAAATATTTAGGGGGAATGATATCGTCCTCAATAAGCACCTGTTTCAGGGATTTATTCCCCAAAAGCGCTGTTTTCACAAGCTTTGCCACCATATCATACCCAATATAAGGATTCAACACTGTTGCAAGAGCTTGGCTATTTTCAAGGAGGTCATTGCATCGCTTTTCATCCACGACCAATCCAGAAATACAATCTTCACGAAACATCCTGATAGTATTCGTCAAAAGCTCAATACTCCACAACAGGTCAAAAGCGATAAGCGGCGTCATTACATTAAGCTCAAGCTGACCGGATTCTGCCGCCATTGCCACAGCATGGTCGTTGCCTGCTACTTGGAAACATACCATGTTCACTGCTTCTGCAATGGATGGATTTATTTTTCCTGGCATTATGGAGGAGCCGGGTTCAACTTCGGGAAGAACAATTTCAGAAATGCCTGTTCTTGGTCCCGAATTAAGAAGACGCAGGTCGTTTGATATCTTATTTAGTTCAATGGCAAGCATTCTCAAGCCGTTTGAGACATCCACAAAACCGGTCATGCTCCACGAGAGCATAATACTGTTACCAGCTTTAAAATCAAGTCCTGTAAGCTTGTTCAATTCCGAAATTACCCTATTCTTGAAATCCGGATAAGTATTGATGCCTGTCCCGATAGCAGTGCCCCCTATACCCAGCTCCAGCATGCTTTTTTCGCACGTGTTCAGCCGCTCCAGGCATTTTTCAAGGGCGGCAGCATATCCATTGAATACCTGGCCATACCTGACAGGAACAGCATCCTCAAGATGAGTCCTGCCAACCTTGATCACGTGGTCATATTCCCTGGCCTTTGAATGAAATGCGTCGATCAATCCTTCAATTTCCTCTTTCAGTGGCTTTAGTGTGAGAAGCACGCTCAACCGTATCGTAGTTGGGATCACATCATTTGAGGATTGCGCCATATTGACGTGGTTATTTGGATGGACGATTGAATAATCGCCCACTTTCCCGCCTAATTTCAATATCGCAACATTGGCGATCACCTCATTCATATTCATGTTAAAAGGAGTGCCTGCTCCTGCCTGGAATACATCAAGAATGAACTGGTCCCTGTATTTTCCACTAATGATCTCATCAGCTGCCTGGATTATCGCATCACCTTTTATCTCATCAAGCATATTGAGCTTGATATTGGCTTTTGCGCATGCTTTTTTTATAATAGCAAGCGATTTTATGAAAATAGGATCGGCTTTGATCCCGCTGATCTTGAAATTCTTTGATGCGCGTGTGGTAAAAGCGCCATAATAAACATTATCGGGGACTTCTATTTCACCTAAACTATCCTTCTCGATACGGGTCATTCTTTGCTCCTGCGTGTTGCGCATTATATTATTTATTCAGTTAAAATCTTTTTGGATGAATATCATTAACTTTGAGAACATGCCCAAAAGATAAAGAGCTTTCAAACGAATAATATTATTATTATGGGGGCATAATGGCTGGAAAGGACATGAACGGGAACCAAAACTTCGGTTATGTAAGCTCTGTCCGGGGAAGCGTGGTTGACGTCCGATTCCCAAAGCAGCTCCCTAAAATCCATAACCAGTTACAAGCTGGCAAGGATGGCAGGGTAATTTTTGAAGTACTGACCCATGTGGACACAGAAGTTGTTCGCTGCATTGCCCTCACACCCACTCAGGGGCTTGCGCGGGGTTCCATGGTCCTAGATACAGGTAAACCGCTGATGGTACCTGTCGGGGAAGAGCTTCTTGGAAGGGTTTTCAATGTATTCGGCAATCCCATCGATCATAAAGGGATCGTAAATGCAGTGGAATGGCGCTCCATCCACCAGCCCCCTGTGTCCCTCTCACGGCAGATCACAACTTCGCAAATTTACGAAACAGGAATAAAGGCGATCGATGTCCTCGCTCCTTTAGAAAAAGGAGGAAAAGCAGGCCTCTTGGGAGGAGCCGGGGTGGGCAAGACTGTGCTGATAATGGAACTGATCCACAATATGGCAGGCAAGTATGAAGGAGTAAGCATATTCTGCGGAATAGGTGAGCGCTGCCGGGAAGGAGAGGAACTTTACCGGGAAATAAATGAAGTTGGGGTTCTTAAGAATGCGATCATGATATTCGGCCAGATGAACGAGCAGCCTGGTGCACGTTTCAGGGTCGGGCATGCTGCACTCACGATGGCGGAATACTTCCGTGACGATGCAAAGCAGGATGTGCTTTTATTGATAGATAACATCTTTCGGTTTGTGCAGGCAGGGGCCGAGGTTTCAGGTCTTATGGGGCAATTGCCTTCCAGCGTAGGATACCAGCCAACACTTGCAACTGAACTTGCACAACTTGAGGAGCGAATATGCAGCACAAATACGGGTGCAATATCTTCTGTCCAGGCAGTTTATGTGCCAGCTGATGATTTTACAGATCCTGCTGTTGTGCATACTTTTGGGCATCTTACAGCATCGATCGTTCTCTCACGAAAGATGGCCAGCCAGGGATTGTATCCTTCGATCGATCCGCTGCAATCCCACTCCAGGATGTTAAGTCCACATATTGTTGGAGAAAAACACTACCATATAGCCCAAAATATTCGTAAGACTCTGGCAGAATATGAGGAACTTAAAGATATAATTGCAATGCTCGGACTTGAGGAGCTTTCCCAGGATGATCAAAGAACAGTTAACAGGGCACGCAGGCTTGAGCGCTTCCTGACGCAGCCTTTTTTCACTACTGAGGAGTTCACAGGCCACAAGGGCAAGATGGTCAAACTTGAAGATGCTCTTGATGGTTGCGAGATGATCCTTGAAGATAAGTTCCAGGATTATCCTGAAAAATCACTTTACATGATCGGAAAGATCGATGAGGCAAAAAAATGAGATTAAAGGTGCTGCTCCCCATGAAAGTTTTCATTGACCAGGAAGTGAACAAGGTGATCGCAGAAGCCGGGAATGGTCATTTTTGCATCCTTCCAAAGCATATAGATTTCGTGGCCGCTCTTGTTCCCAGCATACTTTCATTTGAATATGATGGAAAGGAGGAGTTCCTTGCGATCGATGAAGGGATTCTTGTGAAATGCAGCTCTAATGTGAGGGTCTCAACAAGAAGGGCTGTTAGAAGTAAGGATCTTGGGACATTAAAGCAAACCCTGGAAGAAGAGTTCAAGATCTTAGATGAGAGGGATAAGAAGACAAGATCCATTCTCGCTAAACTTGAACTGGATTTTGCACGGTGCTTTTTTAAATTGAGGGACTATGCTTAACTCATTTAAGAATAAGACCAGGAAGAGATTTGCCGATAAAGTTGGTATGAGGGAAACACGCAGGATAAAAGCCAGGCGTGAGAAAGGTAAAGGAGTCTGGTTCGGCCTGGGTATGATGGGCGCTATAGGCTGGTCAATTGCCGTTCCAACGCTCATTGGTGTAGCTATCGGGATATGGATGGATAAAATACTGCCGGGACATATTTCCTGGACGCTCACTCTTCTTTTTGTGGGATTAGTTTCAGGTTGTATCAATGCCTGGTACTTTATCAAAAAAGAGCAGATGAAGATAGGAGAGGAGTGAGAATAATGAATGAGATCACAGTAAATATGTTCAGCCTCGCAGCCGGAGCTTTGTTTGGGATATTCTATTTCCATGGCCTTTGGCTAACCCTGAAGAAACTTCCCAATACCTGTCAGCCGGTGCTTCTTACAATGGGCAGTTTCTTGGGGCGCACGACTTTATGTGTCCTGGGCTTCTATCTTGTTGTAACGATGGTTAATCTGGAGGGTCTCATGATATCGATCATTGGTTTCGCCGCAAGCAAATTCACGATCATACATCTGCGGTCAGGAGGGATAAAATCGTGGAAATAAGCCCAGACCTGATAGTTTTCTTGAAAATTGGAGATTTTACTTTCAATGCGACCATTGTTTTTACGTGGATCGTGATGGGACTCATTGTAATTACTGCATGGTTATCCACTCGCAGGCTCTCGGTAGAGCCTCCTCTTTCAAAGTGGCAGAACTTACTTGAGATCGTAGTAACATACATAAGGGAGCAGATACGTGAGATCACGTTGCAGCAGCCAGATAGGTATCTTCCTTTCCTGGGAACTCTTTTCCTTTTCATAGCTGTTTCAAACACGCTTGCCATAGTTCCGGGGTACAGTCCTCCCACGGGTTCGCTTTCCACAACAGCAGCGCTTGCTATTTGCGTATTTCTGGCAGTTCCGGTTTATGGGATCGCACAAAATGGCCTTATCGGCTATCTGCGGCATTACAGCCAGCCTACGATGTTCATGATACCTTTCCATATCATAAACGAACTTTCAAGAACATTATCAATGGCGGTGCGATTGTTCGGGAATATCATGAGCGGGAGCATGATACTTGCTATCTTGCTCTCAATAACACCGTTATTTGTGCCGATCGTGATGGAAGTGCTTGGAATGCTTATAGGGCTTGTTCAGGCATACATTTTCGCGGTACTTGCTACCGTATATATAGCTTCGGCGGCACGCGTACAGGACGAGAAGGTGCACTCATGATAATTACCAAACGATTCAACTATCTTTGTGTACTTTGCGCCCTTTGCGGTGAACAAAATCATACAATAAAATAATGGAGGACTTTTAAATGGACGGAATAGATAATATTGCAATAGCATCCATCGTCATGGCAGGATTGACGATGGCAATAGGCTCGATAGGTCCTGCGATCGGGGAAGCATGGGCTATATCGAAGGCTCTGGGTGCGATAGCGCAGCAGCCAGATGAGGCGAGCACAATTACACGGACATTGTTCGTTGGTCTTGCGATGATAGAATCCGTTGCAATATACTGCTTTGTGATATCTATTATCCTGATTTTTGCCAATCCGTTCTGGAATTATATGGTGGCAAAAGCAGGAGGATAGTGTGCAGATAGATTATTTCACAATATTTGCACAAATAATCAATTTCCTGGTGCTAGTCCTCTTGTTGAGACATTTCCTTTATGGACGCATCATAAAAGTCATGGACGAGAGGGAAAAAAGAATCGAATCACAATTACAGGAAGCAGCAAAAAAGAAAAAAATAGCAGAAGATGAGGCAGATTCATATCAAAAGATGAAAAAAGATTTTTTGAATGAACGCGAAGGAATGCTAACAACAGCAAGAGAAGAAACACAGAATATTCGTAGAGATTTATCAAAGAAAGCCGCAGATGAAGTTAATGAAAATAAAGCTAAATGGAATGACGAAATTCAGCGACATAAGGTTGCATTCCTTAATAATATGAAGCGCAGCGCCAGTAAAGAGATATATGCCATAGCGAGGCGCGCCCTTCATGATCTTGCAAATGAGGAGTTAGAAAGCCATATTATGGAAACTTTCATTTACAAGTTACAGAAAATGGATGATGATGAAAAAAAGAAAATGATAGAATTCCTGGAAAAGAAGCAGGATATAGTAATAAAAAGTGGATTTACGATATCGGAAAGTACGCGTCAGCGCATACTTAAGACAATCCGAGAAAAGACACTGCATGATAAAACAAGTGTTGATCTGAATATATCATATTTATTATCGCCTGATCTGATATCCGGGATTGAATTGAGCGCTTCGGATTTGAGGATTTCTTGGAGCATAGGAAGCTATCTGGATTCGTTAGAGGATGAATTATCCAGGATGTTAGTGCAGATACCTGCTGAAGATATCAAAACAAAAAGGGAAGGCTATGGGAACTGAACAAGATGATTTGCGATCGGTTCTTGAAGATACACTGACAACACTTGATCTCTCACTTCAAAATCACAGGCCATCCCTTAAGTTCCAGGAGATCGGGATAATAAGTTCGGTAGGGAGTGGAATTGCCGGGGTCAGGGGCTTACCTGATGTGAAGTCAGAAGAACTGATCCTGTTCCCAGGGAACAGGCTGGGTATAGCATTCAACCTGGACGCGCAGGAGGTTGCTGCTGTACTCCTTGACCACACAGATGACATAAAAGCCGGGCAGGAGGTACACCTCACCGGCAGGGTGATGGATGTGCCTGTGGGGGAATCCTTACTTGGGCGGGTGATCGATCCGCTGGGAAGACCGCTTGATGAGCTGGGAAAGATCGAGTATTCAGAGAAGTTGCCAATAGAGCGTGAAGCTGCAGGGATAATGGACCGCGCTCCTGTGAACATCCCGCTGCAGACCGGGATACAGGTCATAGATGCCCTGATCCCTGTAGGAAGAGGTCAGCGCGAGCTCATCCTCGGTGACAGGCAAACAGGAAAAACTGCTATTGCTCTTGATACGATAATAAACCAGAAGGATGTGGTATGCGTCTATTGTGCGATCGGGCAGCAAAGCTCTGCCGTGGCAAAAGTGATCGCATATCTAAAGAAATACGATGCGATCAAGAACTGCATCGTGGTCGTGGCAACAGGTGAGGATACACCGGGTCTGAATTTCATCGCTCCTTATGCTGCAACCACCATGGCTGAGTATTTCATGGAAAAAGGGAGGGACGTCCTTATAGTATATGACGATCTCACAAAACATGCGCGTTCCTATCGCGAGCTTTCGCTGCTGCTTCGGCGTCCCCCGGCAAGAGAAGCATTCCCCGGGGATATATTCTATATCCATTCGCGCCTGCTTGAGCGTTCCACCCACCTTCTAAAAGGCGGCTCTCTTACTGCATTACCTGTGATAGAAACCCAGGCGCAGGATATCTCTGCCTATATTCCCACAAACCTCATCTCGATCACGGACGGGCAAATATATCTTTCACCAAAGCTCTTTGATGAAGGGGTCATGCCTGCGGTAGATGTGGGTAAATCCGTATCAAGAGTCGGGGGCAAAACTCAATTGCCATCGTACCGATCTGTTGCGGGGGATCTTCGCCTTTCCTATTCCCAATTCGAGGAACTTGAGACCTTCTCCCGTTTTGGCACCAGGCTCGATGAGGAAACGCGCAAAACACTTGATAGAGGGCGAAGGGTCAGGGAAGTACTGAAACAAAGGCAATATGACTCGATCCCGGTTCCTGAACAAATAGCAGTTCTTCTGGCTGTAACTTCAGGCATATTTGATGATATTTCGATTGAGGAAATCGACCAGGCAAGAAAAAAGATCCGCGAGGCATTCAGGAAAAATCTTCCTGAACTGTATCAGCGGATTCAATCCGGTAAGGAGCTAAATAATGGGGAACGTCAGTTGCTTATCGAGATGTGTGTAAGTGCGCTTGGAAGGGAGAAAGATGGAACAGCTTGAAATGCTCAAGAGAAAGATCGACAATGAGAAGGAACTGAAATCTCTTGTCAGGACAATGAAAACGCTTGCTGCCGTGAGCATTCGTGAGTACGGGCAGATGGTGGGATCGCTTCATGAATATCAAATCACCATTGAGATGGGGCTTGAGGTGGTGATGAAAAACATTCCTGGTGAAGTTCTGATTGTGGAGCCTCTAAAGAAAAACCGTCTTGGAGCTATAATCTTTGGCTCCGAGCAGGGAATGTGCGGCAAGTTCAATGAGATCATTGCGAAGTTTGCGATCAAGAATTTGGATGCACTTAAGGTCATGAGGGAGAACAGGACAATAATGGCACTCGGGGACCGTGTGATCCCACAACTTGAAGAGGAAGGAGAAATAGTGGAAGAGCGATTTTCATACCTTGGCAATCAGTCCGGAATAACACAGATCATATTGCAGGTATTGACCAAAATAGAGGAGTGGCGCACAGAGAGCGAAATAGAAAGAATTGTGCTTTTTTACAACATGCCACTATCAGGTTCATCCTATCGTCCTCATATGTTGTACCTTCTGCCGCTTGATAAGGAATGGTTCCAGGGCCTAGCTAAGAGAAAGTGTGCGTCGCGTTCGATCCCTACATTTACTATGGACTGGAATGATCTTTTTTCATCCCTTATCCGCCAGTATCTTTTTTTTTCCCTATATCGCGCACTTATTGAGTCTCTTGCAAGCGAGAATGCAAGCAGGCTTGCTTCAATGCAAAAAGCAGAGAAGAACATAGAGGAGAGATTGAATGAGCTGCATATTCAGTACCACAACCTGCGGCAGGATTCCATTACCATGGAATTGCTGGATGTGGTTACCGGCTTTGAAGCGCTTACGAACAAGAAACGGTAGAATCAATTCTGTGTAAGCCATTCATATGTCGCTTTCAGAAATCCTTTTTTCCAGATTTCCATTTTCTAACTTCTTCTTTATCAGGATATCTTCCTATCGATTTTATGACATCATTAACTAATATGATAGGACTTTTCAACTTTTTCCTGGCTTTAAGTTCAGAAATTACAGGATATTTATCCAGTTCATTTGATTTAAAGGATATTGTATCAATATCAACTTCATCTCCAAATTGGGATTTCAAATTGTTCACAAATGCAAAGCAACGGATCAGAGTACTATCTTGTTGAGAATTCCCACAACTACAGCCCGATGGCGGATTTAAAAAAATCCTTACTTTGAATATCATTTTTCAGAATATATCATTATTTCAATTGTTCTTTAAGTAGTTGCTTTTGAGCAAATATGGCAAGCATGGAATTGACAAGTTTCTTTCCCTCGTCGATATCATTCACTTCCCTGATAGTAACTTTTCCGCTTGCGAAAAAATTAACTTCCCGCCTTCAAAGACGCACAAGTACCTAGCTAAGAGTTTCAGAGTAGCGTGCATTCAGTGCCTCTGCAATCTCTTTTAGATCAGGTGGGCTATTAAGATGAGCGATTATCCGAAGTTTCCATGGATCCGAGAGGCATGGAAGCACCTGTTCTATGCGTTCGACGAACATGTTTCTATATTCATCTAAATGATAATTGTCGCCATATTAAAATGGTGACGGAATGCTTGAGCCGTATGCAGCCCCTTCGGATCGGTAGGTGTTGGTAACCACCCACAGTGGCGGCATCCAATCAACATATATAAATGCCATTAATGTCATACATATTAAATGGAGAGTAAACCGGTGATCATTATCTAAATCTACGTGGTAATCTCGTAAGTTTAGAATGTTATAGAAACACCAAACACAGGTAAAACTGTGTGCGGAATAACTATGGAATTCGTTCCCGCCCGGGCTTGTATCCTTTCTAAGCACTCAGGGCTTTATGATTTTCGTGCCCGGCACAAAGGTTGAAAATCAGGTAGCTATCGAGATGGAGGTTAGTTATGGCAGGACAATTAGCAGGACAGCCAATCTATATTCTAAGAGAAGGCAGTCAAAGAACAAAAGGAATAAATCATAGGATGGAATAATATCATGGAGTGATGACATGGCTATAATTAGAGTTGGGGAATTGATATCTGGAAGGTTAATTTATATCGGCTCCGAAGATAACGTTATAAAAGCAGCAATTCTCATGAGAGAAAATAATATATCCTCTCTTCTGGTGAAACATAAAGGTGACTTCGTTAGTATTGTAACCGAAAAGGATATAATCAACAAAGTTGTGGCGGAGGAACTCTATCCAGGAGACGTTAAAGTTGGTGACATCATGAGCAAAGACCTGTTTACCGTCTCAAAAAATGAAAGCATAGAAGAAGCTGCAAAGTTAATGAGAAAAAAGGGTGTCAGAAGACTTGTAGTCCTTGAAGATAAGAGAATTGTTGGCATAATAACCGAAACCGACATTGCAAAGCATCTTAAGGAAATAGTTGGAGGAGCACCTTAAATTCACTGGGAATGGATTTCACGGAATTGAAAAAAAAACTTAGTGCTACGACTTTGCATAAGAAGACAGGGAAAACCGAAAGGAGATTCTCTAAGGCTAGTGGACTGTACCCCAAAAAGTGGATAGGAAGTAAATCTATAACCCATTTTTCATACCTTTTTAGTACTTAGTGTTTCATAGTACAAAAACTAAGTTAAACCCGTGAACTTCCATGTAAATAATAGCGGAATTTGAACCAAAACGGGAACAAAAGTCAAACACTAATTGCTCCTTACAACAGGACTTTTCAAATTGTTTACAAAAGCAAAGCAACGGATCAGAGTACTGTCTTGTCGAGAAATCCCACAACTATAGCCCGATGGTGGATTTAAAAAAAGATCTTTACTTTGAATATCATTCAGGTTGCTATTGATTTACTTGCTTTTATAGAAAATGTTCAGATGCATGGATAATATCACATAAATATTTGCAATAAATAATAAAGGAACTATGAAGGAAATAAGGTACGTGCCAATAGGCATAATTCACTCTCCTTTTAAAGAAATTAAAGGGATGCCAATACAACCAACTGGTGCAAGAGGAATTGCAGGAACTATAGAAATAGATTCCGAGTACGTCAATGGACTCAAAGATATCGAAGGATTTTCGCATATTATCTTAATTTACCATTTGCATCTCTCTAAAGGTTACTCTTTAGAGGTTGTACCATTTATGGATGACAAAATGCATGGGGTATTTTCTACAAGAGCACCCAGACGCCCAAATCCTATAGGATTATCTGTAGTCAGGCTTGTAAGCGTAAAAGGAGCCACTCTTCACATTGAAGATGTTGATATTGCAGATGGAACACCTCTTTTGGATATAAAGCCATTTGTCCCAGAATTTGATGTCCAAAAAGTCGAGCGGATAGGTTGGCTTTCAAAAAAAGCTGATAAAGCACTTGAAGTGATAGCAGATGAAAGGTTTAAATGAGCATTACCGGATATGGTTCATGGGGATAACTCGGTAATGCCCGGATCATTCCTTCTTCCCAATCTGCAAAATCTGGGGTTTAGAGTCACAGCAATCACTGCCGCAACCGCAAGTTACCTCTTTTTGTCCTCTTGCGGCAGCCCATATCATTGCAGATGCACATCCAACCCCGCTGTCAACTTTGATGGCATTTGTGGGGCAATTAAGTTGACAGGCTCCACATTCCATGCATGCTTTGGGATTCACTAATTGTGCTACCTTACCATTCGGACTGAAAACACGATGGGGACATACTGTGCTGCACATCCCACAGTTGATACATAATTTCGGATCGTATTTCAAAGTGTTGGAAATATACGAATTGAACATCAAATTCCCCCCAATAGCCGCATTGATGATAATATAATTATCAAGATAATACCAATTCCAAACAACCATGCCATTTTTGGAACATAGCTAAATATCTCCCGCTTGACTCCTGTTACAGATGTAAATGTTGTAGATCCGGTGAAGTTAAGTGACAGAAATGCAGTTATTGTCGGCATGATTAACATGTAAGTCAATGTCCAACCGCAGCGCAACCACAGGGTTTCATCCGTCATACTATAAAATGCATTCAGAGCAAATGGCAGCGCCATCAATCCACCGATTACAAATCCCTTGGTGCTGAAATCTTTTGTCGGGATCCAGGGCAAAAAGATGGGAAATAATACTAAACCTGATAGGATGGCGGTTATTGCAGCCGCTGCCACAATAAAACCTCCGAGAAGTGATAGTATGATCAATGCGATCAATATAAACAGGTACTGGTTCAGTTCAACGGGAATCAAAACTATGCGGTCAAGGAGTGTAAAGTTAACACGGCGCATTTCTTCCGTGGCCTTATGGGTCTTAAGGTACTCCGGCAGGTCAACTGCTCGCACCGGACCAAACTCGACTTTGAATCCTGATCGCACCCTGACATCTCGGGCAGACACTCCTGTTGCACCTAATTGAGGAACGATCAGCAACCTGTGGTTGACTATATCCTGAAGCTTGACTTCTTCGATGCGGTGTACAAGCTCATCAGTTCCAAATGTTCTTTTTCCGGCAGCGCACCAGACATTGATACCTTTGGTATCAAGCACGAGTATATATGCATCAATTCCCGCCAATGCGGATCTTAATGCGTCAAAGCTGAGCGTATAATTTGCGCTGACAAAGACAGGGGAATCTTTTGTGGTTTTTCCTAAAGTGTAAAGCCCGGGTTCAATTAAATGCTCATTGCGTTTTACACCCAAGCGGGCCAATAAATGGTCCCACTTATTGGCAAGCGTAATGTCGCTGGATGTTTCAGATAGATTTTTCACTGGCATTCCTCCTCTCTTACATATCCATCACAGCAGGATTTGACATCGGGTATTCCCATATTTTTCAAAAATTTCTTAGTCTCTTCATCCTTAATACTGTAAATTATATTTCTCCCTTTTTTCTCAAACTTGAGAATTCCTGCTTCAACCAGTATCTTAAGATGCCTGGATATTGTAGTCTGATCTTTATCTATTCCTGAAGTAAAATCGCATGCGCAATAATCTTCCCTCAAAAGATAACTTACAATCCTGAGCCTGCTTTCTTCTCCCAATGCTTTGAAAAATTTGGCCTTCTCTTTCATTGTATATATGTACATTCATGCATACATAAATACTTATTCTTCAAACCAATTATTCAATAAGTAACTTTTCCATCTGCAAAAAAGTTTGCCATTCAGATATCGCTTTCATGAATCCTTTTCTCCAGGTTTCCATTTTATTACTTCTTCTTTATCAGGATATCTTCCTATCGATTTTATGACATCATTTACCAGTATAACAGGACTTTTCAACTTTTTCCTGGCTTTAAGTTCAGAAATTCCAGGATACTTATCCAGTTCATTTGAGTTAAGGGATAATGTATCAATATCAACTTCATCTCCATATTGGGATTTCAAATTGTTTACAAATGCAAAGCAACGGATCAGAGTACTATCTTGTTGAGAATTGCAACAACTACAGCCCGATGGTGCATTTATGAAGATTCTAACTTTGAATATCATTCATGTCACTATTTTGTTTACATTCACCTGTCACTTATTTCTTCTCGTTGATCCATTTTTTTATTTCATCTTTTGACGGGATCCTGCCGGCAGAGTTTATCTCTTTGTCAATAACAAGTGCAGGTGTCATCATCACATCATATTTCATGATTTCATTGATTTCAGTTAATTTAAAGTATGCTTTGAGGCCACATGCCTAAAAATATGATTAAGGGATATTTCATTTCAATTGTTCTTTAAGCAGTTGCTTTTGCGCAACCATGGCAAGTATGGAATTGACAAGTTTCTTTCCCTCTTCGATATCATTCACTTCCCTGATTGTAACTTTTCCGCTTGCGAAAAAATTAACTTCCCGCCTTCCAAGGCGCACCAATACCACGCCCAGACTCTCGGAGTAGCGTGCATTCAGTGCCTCTGCAATCTCTTTGAGATCAGGTGGGCTATTAAGATGGGCAATTATCCTAAGTTTCCATGGATCCGAGAGGCATGGAAGCACCTGTTCTATGCGTTCGACGAACATTTTCAATTATCAGTTAATCACGATAATTTATTAGCCTTCTGAGGCAATATAAGATTATCCTTTTCATGTCCACAGATAAGATCATAATCAAAGGCGCACGCGTCCACAACTTAAAGAACATAGACCTTGAACTCCCCAGGAACAAACTCATAGTCATAACCGGACTTTCAGGTTCAGGGAAATCCTCTCTTGCTTTTGACACCCTTTATGCAGAAGGACAACGCAGGTATGTGGAATCGCTGTCGGCGTATGCCCGGCAATTCCTGGGACAGATGGATAAACCAGATGTGGAATACATCGAAGGCTTATCTCCCGCCATATCCATCGAACAGAAATCCACGAGCAAGAACCCGCGTTCAACCGTAGGCACAGTAACGGAGATATACGATTACCTGCGACTTCTCTACGCGCGTATCGGAAGACAGCATTGTCCGAGTTGTGGACGCGAAATAACTCCGCAAACCGTTGAGCAGATCGTTACAAGGCTTATGGGACTTCCCGAAGGCACGAAGCTCCATATACTTGCACCCATCGCAAGGCAAAAAAAGGGAGAGTATAAACAGATATTGGAGACCCTTTCGCATTCAGGATACAGCAGGGTCAGGGTTGACGGCAAGGTTCTTGAACTCACCGGGGAGATCACGCTTAACAAACAGCAGAAACATGATATTGATGTGATTGTAGACCGGCTGGTCGTGAAGAAAGGGATAGAAGAACGACTTGCTGATTCTGTGGCTACGGCGCTCCGGGAGGGAAATGGCATAGTTGTGGCAGAAGTTCTTGATGGCAAAGAGATGCTCTTTAGCGAGCATTCAGCTTGCGTAAAATGCGGGATCAGTTTTGAACCGCTTGAGCCCAATATGTTCTCGTTCAACAGCCCGCGCGGGGCATGTCCGGCCTGCCAGGGACTTGGGAGCACAATGGAATTTGATCCCGACCTTATAATTCCCGATAAAAATAAATCAATAAGCGAAGGGGCGATCGAACCCTGGGGATACGAGCATGGATATTACCGCCAGATGCTGGTATCCGTTGCAAAACATTATGGTTTTTCACTTGATGCGCCATTTGCCCAGCTTCAACCTGAGCATGTGAGGATTATAATGCATGGAGGAAGTGAAGAAGTACTTTTCAGGTATGTGCCCCGTGACCGTGAAGGATTATGGGAACACCGCAGCGTCTTTGAAGGGGTGATACCGCACCTTGCAAGAAAACACAGGGAAGCGCAATCAGAAGAGGCGCGGGAAAAGATCCAGCAATATATGAGTATCAATCCATGCACTGTATGCAATGGCCAAAGGCTAAAACCATCAAGCATTGCGGTCACGGTCGCAGACAGGTCGATTATCGAGACCACCCGCATGTCCGTGAAAAAGTCGCTGGAGTTCCTTGAAGGTATCAGTTTTACGGAAAAAGAAGCGATCATCTCAAAGCCTATAATGAAAGAACTCAGGGCTCGCCTTGGATTCCTGATGGATGTGGGTCTTGATTACCTTTCACTTGACAGGGCGGCAGGCTCTCTTTCCGGGGGCGAAAGCCAGAGGATCAGGCTTGCAACGCAGATCGGTTCAAGTCTTGTTGGAGTTCTTTATATTCTCGATGAACCCAGTATCGGGCTTCACCAGCGCGATAACGGGCGGCTTATCAATATGCTCACAAGGCTTCGGGACCTTGGTAATACCGTGATCGTTGTCGAGCATGATGAAGACATGATCAAAAGTGCGGATTTTATCGTGGATATGGGACCCGGGGCAGGAGTGCATGGCGGCGAGGTCGTTGTGACAGGAAGCCTTGATGATATAATTAACTGTGATAACAGCCTTACCGGGGATTATATAAGCCACCGCAAAACAATCCCAGTTCCGGTTCGGCGGAAAAAACCTAAAGGCAAAATTACGATAGTCGGGGCAAGTGAAAATAACCTCAAGCAGATCGATGTGAACATTCCCCTTGGTGTCATGACATGCGTGACCGGGGTTTCAGGTTCGGGAAAAAGCACTCTTGTTAATGATATTCTCTATAAGGCTCTTGCGCAAAGGTTCTATCATGCAAAAGAAAAACCCGGAAAGCACAGGGGAATAATAGGGCTTGAAAATATCGATAAAATAATAATAATTGACCAGTCCCCCATCGGAAGAACACCTCGTTCAAATCCTGCAACATACACAGGACTTTTTACACCCATAAGGGATATTTTCGCGCAACTTCCATCCGCAAAATCACGTGGCTACAAGCCAGGCCGTTTTAGTTTCAACCTGAAGGGGGGACGATGCGAAGCATGCAGCGGGGACGGGATAATCACGATAGAAATGCATTTCCTCCCTGATGTCTATGTGCCCTGCGAAGTCTGCCACGGGAAGCGCTTCAACAGCGAGACGCTTGAAATTATGTATAAGGGAAAAAATATTGCACAGGTGCTGGATATGACCGTTGAAGAAACGCTCATGTTTTTTGAAAATATTCCAAAAATCAAACGGCAGCTTGACACGCTTTTTGATGTTGGGCTTGGTTATATCAGGCTCGGTCAGCCAGCGACCACTCTTTCTGGCGGTGAGGCGCAGCGCATCAAGCTTTCCACGGAGCTGAGCAAACGAAGTACAGGCAGGACGCTTTACATCCTTGATGAACCCACGACAGGGCTTCACTTTGCGGATATCCAGAAACTTCTTGATATGCTTTCAAGGCTTGTGGATGCCGGCAACAGCGTGGTAGTAATCGAGCATAATCTTGACGTGATAAAAGTTGCAGACCACATAATCGATCTTGGACCCGAAGGCGGGGATAACGGGGGCAGGATCATTGCCGAGGGGACGCCGGAAAAGGTGGCACGGATAGAGGGGTCGTACACGGGGTATTATTTGAAGAAGGCTTTGGGAGGATCTGGTTTGTGATCGGCGCCAGAACGTCAAACATACTATCAGATTTTCTAATTTCAATTAGATCCCATTAATTCTGTCATACTGTCAAAAAGGAATCTTATTTGTGAAGATGGATAATTGTGTGGCACATTACTCCATATAATATAATCCCAATCTGCTGCTCTTCTTCAGCATCTTCGCCCCCACATTTGAAGCAAAACACATTCAGGAGGGCTGTTAATTTTTCATACCGCTACAACATGCTCATGTGTATATAAGCACCAAAACATTTATCCGGTTTGTTACCACATCATTACAGGCTCATGTCTGAATATTATCATATCCTCACCAAAATAATGGCTAACAAGCAAATGTCCATTAGCAGCATAGCGAGGGAATTAAAAAAGAACGGATATGACCAGCACAGGTTGATACTTACAGGATATCTTCGAGCTTTACACGAGATGGGGCATATGGAAGAGATCGACATACCCCCGTCAAAAGTATATATTTTTAAAACTGGCATGAAACGTGATGTTTATACTATCTTGAAAGAACATCTTAAAGATATTGATATCACGGAGAGGCTGGAAATTGCAGTGTTTATCCTTTCTTCACTCTTCCATCGCCCCTGTTTTAAATATGAACTTGAATTATTGGGGATCGAAGCGCGAAAGACCGAAACGGTCAGGGAATCAAAGGATGCGCGCCTAAAAGAGCACAGGACTGCAGTGACTCGCATAAAGATCCCCGCCGATGACCCGGCCTTCGAGTTGATCGAGGTTCATAGTGATCAAAGTAATGTTTCGATCCGTGGGAATAGGGTATTGATCGATATCCTGAATGACCTGATCGACCTTGATGGATTAAAAGCAAAGTCCCAGCAGATGAAACTGGCATGAGTCCATGATCATTGTTCTGGGAGTTTTATACATACTTTCAAAATAAGTGTAATATGAAAACATATTTATATTGACTTGTCATTATTATCATAATAGTCATTACTAATTATTACTTATATGGAGAATGGTGCGGATGAGTAAACCAATTCGATTATTAATTGTGGAAGATTCGAATTTTGATGCTATGATATTACTCAAGGAACTTGGGCATGGCGGTTACAAACCCGAATACGAACTTATTGACACACCGCAAGCTATGAATGCAGCGCTTGCCGCCAGGCAGTGGGACATTATCATATCAGACTATGTTATGCCGGATTTTTGCGGCCTGGACGCTATCAGGCTCCTGCAAAAAAGCGGTCATGACATCCCCATAATAATTGTTTCCGGCAAGATTGGCGAGGAAACTGCTGTTGAAGCCATGAAAGCAGGAGCGCATGATTATCTCATAAAAGGCAATCTTGCAAGACTGATACCCGCAATTCAGAGGGAACTTGGCGAGGCAGACGAACGCAGAAGACGCAAGCAAGCAGAGGCTGATCTGAAAAACGCAAGGGAAAAACTGGAATCGTTTTTCAATAATACTTCCGATGCCATTGTCATTGCAGACCTAGAACTCAATATGCTCCAGGTTAACAAAGGTTTCGAAAATATGTATGGGTGGACAACCGGCGAAGCAGTTGGAACTAAATTGTCCACGATACCGGAGCAAATCATTCCAGAAACAAAAAAGCTCCTCAATGATGTGAAAGCTGGTAGAGTAATTACGGATCATGAGACCATAAGACGGAAAAAAGATGGAAGCCTTTTTGACGTAAGCGCGACCATTTCGCCAATAAAGGATGCGGTTGGAAATGTTGTAGCATTTGCAGGAATTTCAAGGGATATAACACAGCGCAAGAAAGCAGAAGCAGAAATAAGGCATTCCCTGAAAGAGAAAGAGACTCTTCTTAGGGAGATCCATCACAGGGTCAAAAATAATATGCAGATCATTTCCAGCCTTCTGCGGCTCCAGTCAAAATATATAAAGAACAAAGATGATGTTGAGATTTTCAAGGAAAGCCATAACAGGATCTTCAATGGCGCTTATTCATGAGAAACTTTACCAGTCCAGGGACTTTACAAATATCGATTTTAAAGTTTATGTCAGGGATCTTGTAAAAGGTTTGTTCCTTTCTTACGGAACTGATGAAAACCTCATCAAGCTAAAAATAAGCGTGGATAGTGTTCCGATAGGGATCGATTCTGCCATTCCCTGCGGCCTGATCATCAACGAGCTTATCACAAATTCTTTGAAATATGCATTCCCGGATAGCAGGAATGGCGAGATAAATATCTGCATGAGTGTTGTGGGAGAAGGCGAGTTCGAATTGATAGTAGGAGATAATGGAATCGGTATGCCTGGAGGTATTGATTTTGAAAAAACAGATACTCTTGGTTTACATCTTATTAAAATACTTGCAGAGAACCAACTCCACGGGGAAATAACCCATGACAGAAAAAACGGCATAGAATTCAAGATCAAATTTAAAGGAGCAAAATAATGTCAGCAATACGGATGCTGGTCGTCGAAGATGAAAGCATTATCGCCGAAGATCTGAAAGACAGCCTGGCAAACCTGGGATATACAGTCCCGTCGATTGAGTCAACAGGTGAGAAAGCTATAAAAAAAACAGAAGAGATCAAACCCGATCTTGTGCTAATGGATATTGTGCTTCATGGCAAGATGGATGGAATTGAAGCTGCAAAGGAGATACGTTCCCGTTTTGACATTCCAGTTGTATATCTTAGTTCTTATTCTGACGATGAGATCCTTGAAAGGGCAAAGATCACCGAACCTTACGGTTATATCATTAAACCATTCAATGAGAGGGAACTTCATATCAATATAGAGATAGCAATATATAAACACAGGATAGAAAAGAAATTAAAAGATAGCGAACACTGGCTCTATTCCACACTTAAAAGCCTTGGTGAAGCGGTAATAACCACTGACAGGTTTGGCATTGTAAAAACCATGAATCCATTCGCTGAAGCTCTGACCGGCTGGGATCGAGAGAATGCATTAGAAAAACCTCTTTCCAGCATTTTCAATGTCGTTAGCGAAAAACCCGGGCTACAGGTGGAAAATCCTGTTACTAAGCTGATTCGCGAAGGTGTGTTCTATGGTCTTGCGGAACATACGATATTGATCACCAAAAGCGGGATTAAAGTACCGGTTGATATTATCGGAAAACTTATAAAAGATGATAAGGAAAAAATTTTAGGGATCGTTTTAGTTTTTGATGACATTATCGAACGTAAACGCCTGGAAGAGAATATGAAACTGGCAAATTTCAAATAGAATCTTTAATAATCTTCCAATTCCATCTGCAGGTTTTGAGGTTTAAAGTATGGAATGTATTGAATCTATCAAAGGAAGGCGGTCTATCAGAAAATTCAAAGACCAGCCAGTGGAGAAAGAATTGGTTGAAAAATTGCTGGATGCAGCCCAGATGGCGCCTTCTGCGGGCAACCTCCAGGCGCGGGATTTCATCATCATTTCAGATAAGACAACAAAACAAAAATTGTCAAAAGCGGCAATGGGGCAGTCATTTATTGAGCAGGCACCTGTTGCCATTGTCGTAATTGCAAATATTGAGCGGTCATCACGCATATACAGATCAAGAGGGGAACTTTATGCGATACAGGATGCATCAGCAGGTATTGAGAACCTGCTTCTTGCGGCTCATTCCATGGGATTGGGCACATGCTGGGTGGGAGCATTTGATGAGACCCAGGTCAGTTCGCTTCTCGGGATCCCTCATAGAACGAAGCCTGTTGCCATAATACCTGTGGGGTATCCTGCTGAGCAGCCGTCTGCGCCTCCACGAATGGACAGGCTTGTCCACTGGGAAAAATGGTGAAAATTAACAAGCATTAAAAGACAAAACTTCAAGATTTTCAATCCATTTCCACCATTTCTATCCAGTTGATCTTCCCAGGCAGGAACTCCTCCGCCACTTTTCCCTGCTTGAATCCTTCAATGATTGAAATAACAGATTTTACAACGGATAAAAGATTCTTATCCGTTGTATTTATCTCAAAAACATTCTTATTCAAATCAACCGATTCCACAAGAATAACATCAAGCGCCTCTGCATTGGCATTTTCCCTGACTTTTTGAAAAGAATAATTCTTCCTTTTGCCAAGCCTCTTACGAAGTGCTACAGGATGCGCCCTCAGGACGATAATAGCTTCCACTGGCAGCATATGCGAAAGGTGCCCCTCCAGAATGATATCCATGCCCTGGGGAGCTTTGCGTATCTCTAACTCAATGCGCTCTTTGAGCTTATCCATATCAGCTTCATAGGTGTCCCGTGCTTCATCTTTCCCTGTATAGAGCTTTTCACCAAGGACGATTTTATTCACATCTATGATGCTGTATTGCTTTTTGTATTGGGAATGATCTTTTATGACTTCACATATGGTTGTTTTTCCCGTCCCAGGTGTGCCTGTCAGCGCGATAATCATAAAAGCTCATGAAAAGCAGAAATGATAAACTCATTTTGCACTTTTGTTCCCACGGTTATCCTGATCAGCGACTTACCCGCTCCCCTGAAAGAACTACAGTCCCGGACTATTATCCCCTTTTCCAATAGTGATTCGCAAATCTGTTTTGCGTTTCGTGGAGAGACATCCACAAGGATGAAATTCGCATCCGAGGGATATACTTTGCATATTTTCCCGAGTGCGCTTGAAAGCTGCACGCGCCCGTTTTTCACTAATTTTATACTTTTATCCAGGTATTTCTCATCCATCAGGGCTGCAATGCCTCCTGCGGTTGATAGAATATCCATTGAGAACGGCGTCATCACTTTCAAATATTGCCTGGCGACCCATTCAGGCACCACAGCATAGCCCATGCGCATCCCTGCAAGCCCGAAGGCTTTTGAAAACGTGCGCCCCACGATGAGATTATCGTATTCCTTCACAAGTTTTGTAATTCCTGTTTCTGCGAATTCCACATATGCTTCATCTATGAACACGATAGCATCGACCGATCCCAGGATCTTTCGCACATCCCTTTCAGGAATTGAATTCCCTGATGGGTTGTTCGGGGAGCAAAGAAAAATAATCCTTGTATTTTTATTCACTTCATCAATTATTTTTTCCGGGTCGATGGAGAAATCAGGCTCACGATCCGCAAAAACCGGTTTTCCCCCATTGGCAAGAGTTGATATCTCGTAATAAGAGAACGTGGGTATGGGTATTATCGATTCGGCGCCAGGCGACATAAAAAGACGCATCATGGTGTCAAATATCCCATCCATGCCATTCCCGGAGACAACGATATTGCCTGCAGGATAGCCGGTATAAGCACCGATAGCAGTCCTCAATTCAAGCGCATCGGGCTGTGGATACAGGTGGACTCTACCTGCTTTTTCTTTAATGGCCGCAACTGCAAACGGCGATGGACCAAGCGGGTTCTCATTTGAGCCCAGTTTGATTATTCTGTCCGGATCGAGTCTGTATTTGTTTGCTATCTCCTCTATGGATTTGCCTGGTACATACTCTAATATGTCCTTGACCGAAGGGCGGACCAGTTTTTCAAATCTCATTCAGCACCGATACCACCGTATCGATCTGTTTTTCCGTGATCGTAAGGGGTGGAACAAAACGAAGTACGGATTCTGATGTACAATTAAGGAGAACTCCACTTTCACGCGCTTTCGCCACCAAATCTTCGCATTTTATCGAAAGTTCCATGCCAACCATCAGTCCTTTGCCCCTGATATCCAAAACATAATCCTTGTTAAGTCCTTTAAGTTTATTAACGAGATAATTTCCCATATCCTGCGACCTTTTCACAAGCTTTTCTTTCTTGATCACTTCGATATTTGCAAGAGCCGCAGCACACGCAAGAGCACTGCCGCCAAAGGTTGATGCATGGTCACCACGCACGAAATTTGCCGCTACCTCTTCTTTTGCAAGCATCGCCCCCATGGGGAAACCTCCTCCCATCGCTTTTGCGATAGTCATGATATCAGGAGTGATTCCTGAATGCTCCCGTGCGAACCATTTCCCGGTTCTCCCAAAACCTGTCTGCACTTCATCCAGTATCAACAATGTATCGTTTTCGTCACATATTTCCCGGACTTCTTTCAAATAATCATCAGATGGTATGATCACACCACCTTCACCCTGGATAGGTTCAATGATCACGCCTGCGGTATCCTCTGTGATCGCAGACCGTATGGCATCAGCATCGTTATACGGGACAAATATTGCAGGGGCAAGCGGTTCAAAAGGTTTCCTGTATTTTTCCTTATGCGTTACACTTAGAGCTCCGCGTGTTCGTCCATGGAATGCATGTTCTGTTGCAATAAATTCTTTTTTGCCAGAGGCTTTGCGGGCAAGTTTCAGGGCGCCTTCAACGGCTTCAGCCCCCGAATTGCAGTAAAATACCCTGTTCATTCCCGAGAGAGTGACAAGTTCTTGCGCAAGAAGTGCCTGGTTTTCGGTATAATAAAGGTTCGAAACATGAATTAACTGCTCAACTTGTCTTTTTATTGCATCGACAATAACGGGGTGGCAGTGTCCTACGTTATTGACTGCTATACCTGCTACGCAGTCAATGTATTCTTTTCCATTAACATCTGTCACCAGCGCGCCCTTTGCGCTCCTAATGGCTATTGGCTGGCGCGTATATGTCTGGAATATATACGTATCATATTTCTTGGTTATTTCATCATAATTAAGTGCCATCTGCTATTTCTCCGTGTTATTTCTTGCTTCTGTCATCAAAAAGGCCGACATCATCACTCATCACAGTCTCTCCAGGATAGACGATAATGCCTTTTTCCCCTATCTCATATGGGTGCAGGGTTTCATCGTGCTTGACGCCTCTCATCTTTAATATTTCTATCGCCTTTACCCTGTTCCCCACTGCCCTGAATACATGGAGCCTGATCACACCAGAAGAAAGATACTCTTCAACATTGAAGGCTTGCTCTGCCTGCATCTCACTTGACAAAAGTGTTGTGCAGTCGAGGAACTCAAGGTTTTTTACAAATTCCGATATATTATGCCTGACTTCTGTTGGATCCGGAGATAATTTAAGTGAAGTAATTGAATCGATAAATATCCTTTTTGCCTTTATCGCTTCAACTTCTGCCTGTATCTGCTCAAACATATCGCTTATGTTTTTTCTTGGGGCGATCATACTGCCTGACCCGTCTTTGGGTGTTTTTACAAATATAGTATAGGTGAACGGGTTTGCATAGATTATTCTTAGTTTGTTCATGGATACGAGTTTTTCAATATCCCAACCGAATCTCCACATATCCCGTATAATCCTGGAAGGAGTCTCTTCCATCACAACAAGTACTCCAGGCTCATCAAACGTTCTTGCACCCTCTACAAGATATTGCACGCCAAACGTTGTTTTCCCTGTGCCCGGACCTCCTGTCACAAGAATTACATCATTCTCAACATAACCTCCCTCTAATAATTCATCAAGACCAGGGATAGCGGTTTTTACGTTGCCCATTCATATCCTCATGGGGGGGCCAGAAATCGGTTTTTCTTGAACTCATGAAGAACAAGTTCTTTTGCGGGAATGTCATCTTCCTTACATTTTTCTTCTTTCCATGCCTCTATCGAGCGAAAAATAAAGAACATCCCATCTTTTTTCTTTGAAGCCTGAAGATTAGGGTCATCTTCGGCTTCAAGAAATGATTTGTATCCATCTAATATTGTCATTCTTACATATTATTGAGCTAATCGGATATGAATTTTACTGAAATTAATTCTGTTTTGAATCGAACAACAGCCCAGTGAACCTCACGATAGCAAAGCTGTATCATATCTGGTATTAATAACAAAAAAATTACATGCTCATCTATTTTAAATAATAAGACATCCATTGTGAATTCCAATGAATTGGTCATTTGAAACCGGTTCGGAGAAAAGATGGATCTGACTATTGGAAAATGCGGTATTGCCTGTGGATTATGCAAGCATTACAATGGGGGATGTTCCGGTTGTGAAAAGGAAAACCTATCAAGGCATATATGTCTCATTTTTAATTGTGCAGAAGAAAAAAATGTCCAATATTGCCCCATGTGCGAAGAATTCCCGTGCAGATTGATGAAGGGGCTCTCTAAATCCTATTGTCCTGTATTCACCTCGATCAAAATCGATTTAAAGTCTGCGTATTAATATTTCTCCATCACATACTCCACAGCATTGCGAAATATCGCAACGCCCGCCCCCTCTTCCGGCAGCTTCTCCCGCGTCCACCCTGGATGGTTCGTCCTGTGCTGGAAAGCCTCTGGGTGCGGCATCATGCCAAATACCCTTCCTGTCTCATCACAAATAGCTGCGATATTATCGACAGAGCCATTGGGATTATCCGGATATCCGGCAATGTTTCCTTCACGGTCAGTATACTGGAATACGATATGATTTTCTTTTTTCAATCTAGCAAGCACCTGCGGATTTTTTACCACGAACTTTCCCTCACCATGGCGCACAGGAAGGTAGATATTCTCGATGCCTTTCGTAAATACGCATTTTGAATTCCTATTCGCATTCAGGTGAACCCACCTATCCTCGAATCGTCCCGAATCATTGAATGTAAGTGTTACATCCTGGGTAATATAATCGCCATCAAACCCCGGTAATAAGCCCATTTTTACCATTGCCTGGAAACCGTTGCAGATACCTAGTATCAATTTTCCAGAATCTATGAATTCCAGTATCTGTTCGCCAAGGTTATATTTTATCATATTAGCCAGTACTTTTCCTGAAGCGATATCATCACCGAATGAGAAGCCGCCGGGGAATGCGAGGATATGATAATCTGGTAATTTTTTTTCACCATGTATCAGATCGTTGATATGAACTCTTTCTGATTCTGCTCCAGCGAGTTTGAAAGCATGCGCTGTTTCTATGTCGCAGTTTATGCCATAGCCGGTGAGGATCAGTGCTTTTGGGGTCATTTTACCACCTTAACGTCTTCTGCCACGCATCCTTAAGTTCATCGATCCCGGCGCAAAGTACTGCTTTTTCCCCATCCATCACGGTGAAATCATGCTGTTCCGTAACTACGCCCACATCAGCGAACACATTTCCTTCCAAGATCGCCTCGAATCTCCCTACATTTTCAGGCGCAACGGTCACAACGAACCGGCTCTGCGATTCGGAAAAGAGGATCGTGTCCGAGCGCCTTATGTTCTCAACAGGGACTTTTGCCAGCTCGATTGTCATCCCAAGGCCACCAGAAAATGCGCTTTCAGCAAGCGCAACGCCAAGACCGCCATCAGAACAGTCGTGGCATGACGCGACAACGCCTTTATTGATGGCTTTTTCAAGAGCGATATACAATTTTCTCGCCGACTGCGCGTTCACCCTGGGGACATCATTCCCGATAAATCCAAGAGATGCATAATATTCAGAACCTCCAAGCTCGTCTTTTGTCATTCCAAGAACGTATATCCTGTCATCTGATCTCTTTACATCCATGGTCACTGCTTTTCTTACATCATTGATTTTTCCTATGGTTGAAAAAAGAACCGTTGGAGGAATAGAAATTTTTCGCCCTCCTATCTGGTAATCGTTCTTCATGCTGTCTTTCCCTGAAATGCAGGGGACACCATATGCTTTTGTATAATCATACAGCGCCATGTTGGCTCTCACAAGCTGTGCAAGTTTATATTCCCCATCCGGTGTTTTTTCAGATTTCTCAGGATCGCACCAGCAAAAGTTATCAAGGCCGGCAAGATGGTCTAAGGAACCGCCCACTGAGATGTGGTTTCGCACAGCTTCATCGATTGCACATGCTGTCATGTGATATGTGTCAATATCTCCGTATCTCGGACAGATGCCATTGGCCACGACAACGCCTTCCATGCTGTCAAGAAGCGGTCGTATCAAGGCGGCATCACTTGGCCCATCTCCCGTAAGAGGTTTTATGACCGATCCCGCCTGTACTTCATGATCGTACTGCCGTATGACATACTCTTTTGAACAGATATTCAGGCGGCAAAGCAGGGTTTGAAGCGTCAGGGTCATATCCACTATCCCGATCACAGGCTCTTCGAACCTGCGCTTGACCCAGCGCGCATTCAGTTTCATCTCCGGAAGACCATTATGCAGGAAATCCATATCCATATAAGCAACATTTTTATCCCCATATTTTACATGGAATTCCCCGGAACCGGTAAATGTGCCTATAACGGTAGCTTCGACATCTCTTATTCTTGCAAGGGCCAGGAGATCATCAATCTTTTCTGGAGAGACGGCAAGCGTCATTCGTTCCTGCGACTCAGAAAGAAGTATCTCCCATGGGTCAAGACCGGGATATTTCAGCGGGCATTTCTCAAGTTCTATAAGGCAACCTCCGCAAAGTTGCGCCATCTCCCCCACTGATGATGAAAGACCGCCTGCGCCGTCATCAGTAATGGAATTATAGAGTCCCCTGTCGCGCGCCTCAAGCAGGAAATCGATCATTTTCTTCTGGGTTATGGGGTCACCTATCTGTACGGCTGTCACAGGTGAATCCTCATCAAGCTGCAGAGATGAAAAAGTAGCGCCATGGATGCCGTCTTTCCCTATGCGCCCTCCGGTCATTACTATGAGGTCGCCGATATTGATCTCTTTGAGATGGGATGGTTTTCCATTGATCATGGAAGGCATTATACCGCCGGTTCCGCAATACACAAGAGGTTTTCCAAGATATCTCTCATCAAAAACGATGCACCCGTTCACGGTGGGGATGCCGCTTTTATTCCCGCCATGCTCCACGCCTCGCCTTACTCCTTCAAAAATCCTTTTGGGATGAAGAAGCCGCGGCGGCATCTCTTTGTCATAGAATGGGGAAGCAAAACAGAAAACATCTGTGTTAAATATCAACCGGGCGCCGATGCCTGTTCCAAGAGGATCTCGGTTTACCCCAACGATGCCGGTAATAGCGCCGCCGTAGGGATCAAGGGCAGAAGGGGTGTTGTGGGTTTCCACTTTCATAACAAGATTGTAATCGTCATTGAATTTTATCACGCCTGCATTATCCGTAAAAACAGAAACAAGCCATGGTTTATTTATTTCCTTTGTGGCGCGCTTTATATAGGTACTGAAGAGAGAGGTTATGACCAGGCTTTCTTTTTCGTCTGAATAAGTGATCTGGCTATTGAATATCTTATGTTTGCAATGCTCTGACCAGGTCTGCGCCAGTACTTCAATTTCCACATCAGTAGGCAGCGTAAGATCGAACTGTTCTCTTTCCTTAGCAACTTTTTCATTGTTAAAATATCCCTGGATTGCTTTCATTTCTGAGATGTTTAAGGCAAGAAGTTTCTGGTTGCTCATTTCCTTTAATTTTTTATCGCTGATATTGAGGTCTATTTGTGCGACTGAAGGTGTGTGTTTTCCCCTAACAACAGGAAGCGATAGATGGACATTTTTTCCTTCATTATGGTCTTTACTTGATATTATTTCCCACCGTTCAATAAGACCATTTGCGAGAAGTCCCCCTGCTATCTTCTCTGCATCTTCTTTTGTGATCTTTCCTTCCAGAAGATATTGCCTTGAGAAATAGACGCCATTCAAAGAAGTTCCCAGTATATCTTCACATGCCCGTTTTGAGGTTGTTCCCACATTATCTGTCACACCAGGTTTGAAGCCAACTTCTATTAGCCATGAAAAATCCTTCGCAAGCGGCTTATGTGAAAAAATATGTATGATAGGGTCAGCGAATAATTTTTCGCCAAGGGTCATGACCTGATCAATTGAAAGATCGGCATCGATCGAATAGACTTCGATCGTCCTGACGGTATCCACATTTATGTGGATGTCTTCGATTATCCTTTTCTTGATGGAATCACCAAGAGCATCTTTCATTCCTTTTTTAAAGCCGACTTCGATCCTATTTACCATTTCTTGCCCTTTTTTGCGATTAAAAGTTTTTCGCCAAATGGGTCATACTATGATGCAGAGGATATAAAATAATATGCACAGCATTTTCAAAGCCTATGTGTACCATTTGCCCTCTGTGCTTTTTCAACCAGAGGAATACCGGGTGAGATCTCTAAAAAGATAATGGGAGTACAGGTAATTAAATAACTAATATTCGTATTCGCAGCCTGCGCCCTGTCCTATCCCTTCATCAACACGCACCGTTATTTTCTTGATATTATCTGCTCCGCTTGATTCCAGGGCAGTTTTAATATTTGCAGTAAAATACTGGCACAGATCCTCGGCGCTTGCCGATCTTGTGGGCAGGAACATGATATCCTCGAAAGGGAACACATAGCTTTTCTTGCTTTTAATGATCGCGATAGATACACTGTCACTTTTCTTTATCAGGAGACGAGGGTCTTTTTCCGCTATCAGGACTTTATGGTCAAGCCTGTCGCATATCCTGTTAACTATCCCTTTGATCGTTTCAAAATCAATAATGAACTCTCCTTTTAGTTCACCCTCAAGCTTCACGCTGACTGCATATGTGTGACCGTGAAGGCATCCGCATTTTGGATGATCCGGGATGAAATGGCATGCAGAAAACCTCAGTTTTGCCATCCAGCCATCTATTTCAATGAACATGAAGTTGCTTAAGTACCCATGCAAGTATAATCTTTTCTGAACCCGTATTCATGAATGGTGGTTCACGATTAATAAAGCATTCTATAGCTTTGCATTTATTTTATATGCATTCATATCATCAACTGATACATGGAAAGCCCGGATTCGCTATTCAGCGGGGCAGGTGAAGCCTTATGCATCTTATGTCGTGGAGCAAAATTACTATGCGGCAAGCAGAGGTGTCCTGTTCTTGTCAAATTCTATTCTAACGTAAAGGTCAAATCCCTGACGGACAGCCTGAATATCGACGGTTCTTCCCCGCCGGGAGTTTTTGTGGGAAGAATAGGATATCCCTATGTTTCAGTGGGGCCTCTTATCCCGCCAACGTATGGAGATACGACCCTTCTTGATACTCCTGAAATGTGGATCGGAAAGAGCATTGATGATATCGTGGATTTCCGTTCACAGCTTGTCCGGGGAAAATATCTTGTTCATATAAGAGACCTTGACAGCAGCAAAATAATAGAAGCCACTCGTGAGATGGCCCTTTGCGCATCCCCGGTTGACGTTGAAGCTGAATTCTTGAAAAAACCCCATGCAAGGCTTGTTCTTGATGATGAGGTAGCGCCGTTTGGCCCGACTGCGCCTCTTAAGAAGATCAATGTGGGGAATACGAAATTCGATCAAAGGATGGAGAAGGCGCATAACGATACTGACCTCAAGGCAAAGGATGCAGTGCTTGAACTTTACAAAAAGGATACTCTTATTTCAAGCATCCAGAAAGCCTTCTCGGTAGGATCATTCGGGGAAGGGAAAGCGCGGCGCTTTGTCCCCACTAGGTGGAGCATAACCGCAGTTGACAGTATGATCGGCGCGGAACTTATGGAAAAAATGAAGGATTTTCCCATTATTAATGAATTTCTTGTTTTTGAGTCGTGGCAGCTTGACAACAGGTTCGTGGTCCTGATGATGCCCCGCGCATGGAGTTATGAACTCATAGAGGCTTGGTATCCTAATACCGTATGGAACCCGTTCGGGAAAGAAGTGGCAATAATGGCATCTTCGGAGGGTTACGATGGCAGGACGACATACGCGGAGATCGGAGGCTGCTATTATGCGGCGCGCCTGGCAGTGAATGAATATCTTGTCAGGGAGAAAAGGCAGGCCCGCGTTGTTATCTTAAGGGAAGCACATCCAGGATACATCATGCCCGTGGGCGTTTGGAACGTCAGGGAGAACGTGAGGGCGGCACTTTCGGCGCCTTCAAATAAATTCTCATCGCTTGATGAGGCTTTCGCATATATTTCCACAAGGCTTGTTATTCCTCGATCGCGCTGGGTCAGGGAAAGCACGGTCTTGAAGGAAACATTGTTCCAGCGGGGGCTTGAAGATTTCTTTGGGAAATAAAACTCTTGATCGATACAGGCTTTGATATCATGATAAAAGAAACATTAGTAAAAACTGCCCTCTCGCCTTCAAAGCTTCCCGGTCTTGATTATGCCCTCAACCCATACAGGGGATGCGAGCATGCCTGCGTCTATTGTTATGCCCCTTCTGTGATCCACTGGGACAAAGGAAAATGGGGAGATCTCGTTGAGGCAAAAGTAAACCTTCCGCGCATCCTGTCAAAAGAATTGCGGGTGAAGAAAAAAGGTGTTGTGGGGCTTGGGACGGTCACAGACCCATACCAGCCGGCAGAAAAAAAATATGAGTTAACACGGCGGTGTCTTGAGCTTCTGTTATTGCATGATTTTCCGGTATGCATACAGACAAAATCTTCGCTTGTTCTGAGGGATATTGATCTTTTGAAAACGTTCTCAAACCTGGAAGTGGGCATAACTCTCACTACACACGATGAGAGCGTGAGGCAAAAACTTGAACCGGGCGCATCAAGCGTGGAAGAGAGGCTTCAAGCGCTTTTTGCTCTTTCAAAGAACGGGATCAATACTTGGGTTTTCATGGGGCCCATAATGCCGTATATCACCGATGTAGGGGGGTTGATCGGTGCCATATCAATGGCGAAACCGGGTTATGTGCTTGTGGATAAATTAAGGATGAAAGAAGGTGTCAGGGATAGCGTTTCCGGATTTATTAAGGAGTTTTATCCTCATTTAAGTGAGAAATATGAAAAGATTTTTTCCGGGGAAGAAAATTACTTCGTGAAAATTTTAGAGGATATTAAAAAGAGTTGTGAGAATAAAGCATTGAAATATAATATCAATACATTATAGCCCGGATTTTGGAAAACTACCTTTGATCGGACAGAACTGATGGACAGGATATGCAATTGGCTCCTGTTTATCAAGTCTTAAATTTTCATTTTCCTGGGGCTTTTGGATTTATTCTGGAAAAATGAATCATTGCAAAGTTGATCAACCACAGAGAGCAAAGAATGCCGCTTTTGCGTCCTTGGTATTCTCCGCAGTCAAACAAGTTGATAGAGAAAGTTTCATTTTCATTATTTCCTGAAACATATCGTAAACCTAATATCACATTCAAGATGTATAAATAACTATGAAATATCCACCTACGAACTTGATCCAGGCATTCGGTCTTGCAGATGCATGGGGGCAGGCTGTGAACTTTGTCATGAAAAACGGCATGGAGATAAAGACTGAGTATGGTCCGATGTCAAAGGATATTTGTTCAGTGATCGAAATACGCGAACCTTTCACAGAGCCAATGCTGCATCCGCAGTTCCCCACGAAGGAGCTGCATGTGAAAGAATATGTGCGGCAGTGGGAGAGGGATTATGACTGGAAAAAACAGGGGTTTGAGTATAATTATATGGACAGGCTGATAAATTATCCCTCGCGCGGGAAGGATGTTGACCAGTTAAAGGCGATCAAGGAATTATTGCCGCAGGGCGTTTCCAGGAGGCGCCAGGCAATAACATGGATACCTGAGCGAGACCTCTTTGTAAAGGAAGACCAGCCCTGTCTCCAGAGGCTCTGGGTTCGTGATATCGGGAATGGAAATGCTGAAATGCACTGTATGTGGAGGTCGCGAGACCTTTTTGCAGCCTGGAACAGCAATATGGTGGGTCTTCTCACAATGATAAAAAGGGAAGTGCTTGAACCCAATAATCTGAAGCTTATCAAGGTCGTGGATTTTTGCAACTCCCTACATATCTATGAGGCTGATTGGGAGGCGGCAGCATTGGTCAAGCCTCTGCCAAAGAGCCCCCAGATGATGAGATAGGGAAGGGGAAATTTAACGAGATTTTTTATTTTTAAATCCTTATTTTAGTGGCTCCGCTCGCTATTTCAGATTCAGTTTTTTTTGTCCTTTGCTAAATATGCACATGGATAAGTGAATTATGGCCGGCGCATTTCAAAGATCACTTCAGGATATTGTTCTGCCTGCCTATCAAGGAACACTGCTGGTTGGCCCAACAGGTGCCTGTCGAAGAACGCTACTGAGTACGCATTGATGATATCATGTGCCCGCTGGGCACCGATCGGCCCGCCAAAGCCAATTTCTGGGAAAATCGGTGATAGGTAGGTAAGGTCGGTTAAATCGATGTGGAACATCCCGGGTACCTGCACGAAGTAGCCATCTCCTGGCAAACTATTATACACCGCGCGCATAGTGGTCTGGGTTTGCTTTATATCCATCTCTGTCCAGCCGCCAGCCTTTTCTCTTTCGAGTCGCATCGTGTCGGCATCTCGTGTAATCCACATGCCTGGCTGTTGCAAGCCCTTCTGAACCACATCGGCGGTCATAAAAACATCCATCACCAGGCAGGCCTTGAGGCGTGGCTCTTTCAAGCAGGATTCGGCACCAACGATACCGCCGGATGACACTCCAAACATACCAGTACGCTGCAGATCCAGCTTCCTGGTCAGGATATTATTCGGGTCAGTGTTATTTATAGAAGCGAGCTGATCAAGCGTGAAGCTGACATCCTGCGCAAAATACGGGATAATACCGTCCTTGAATGCCTGACCGTTCAGGAGGGGCGCTTTTTCCGGACTGTCACTTTGTTGCATCTGAGGATCCATCTGAGTTTTTGACAGTCCAGCTATTTGATGCCGATCCGGGAAAAATACGGACGCGGCAACGCCTGGCTGATCGATGCCCACGACGATGTAGCCATGCGAGACCAGCTCCTCAACCTGATAGGTGTTCATTTGACGATAGCCAGTGAGTCCTTCCAGGAAAATGAGCACCGGGTAGCTGGGTTTATCGTCCGCTACGGGTACAGACTCAGCAGCGTTCGTTGTAACGTATTTAAGATATTTTAGGGAGAAATCTGGAAAATTGTGAAGCTGCGCCAGTGCCGGCGCAACAACGTCGGAGTCCTGAATGTAGGGAGCACGCGAGGAAGATGAGTCTTTTTTTGCCGGATACCAAATCTGTGCCATCAGCTCACGACGAGCACTCGGATCAGCGCTGAAGGCCTCCTGACGGCTGGCGTCCACCCAGTTGTAAGTCGCGGTACCGATCTTGTAGGGGCCACCTGGGTTCGGGAAGCGAAACACCGGGAGCGCTACCGGTAGAATGATGGAGACCGCCAGTCCGACTACGACCAGCCCTGCGGCCAGGCCAATCCTGGCGGGTTTGCCTGCAACTGCGACAATGCGCAATAGCCAGATCACGAAAAATAGCGCGGCCAGCACGTACGCCGGGACCATCTGCCAGCGCGAACCCTCCACCAGCAGCTGTACAAAAGCTATCAGCAGTGTGATAGGCGCGCAATGACGCATCCAGGACACTGCAATGGGAAGCGGGACCGCCAATGCGATGAATGTCAGCAGATTGGCAAGTAACAACATAATTTCAATATATCTCATATCTTCTCCTCCTCAGTCGATGATGTAAATCGCATTATTTGTTCTTCCTCAGAAGTCTGTTGAGTACGATTATTTTTTCGCTTCTATTAACTTCTATCAACATTTTATGTTCAAATGCAATGTTTTGAGCAATTTTGAAAGTCCCGATACTGTGTTCATTTGTAGCTTCTTTGAATTCTCCCATAAGTGCAAATCTGGATGCGTCGTCCAGCCACACGATCACATGAGGATGAGATTCGGAAGATCTATGCCAATCCCCATGAATAAGACTTCCTGAATGCTTTTTTCATACCTGCACCGTTTTCGTTGTTTTTGTTTTTTTGGATCCAGAAATGGTTAAATTATAGGCCAAGAGATATTTGTTAATCTTGTTGTGTGGGATTTTATGACCTTCTGAATTCAAGTCATAGAAGAGTTGTCTGCACCTACTCTTTTCTTATACCATGCTTTTTTTATGAACTCTTTATCATAATCAGAAGTCTCTGTTTTAGGTCGTCGTGATACGATTAACCGGGGAATTTTGCCTGTCTCCTTATATTCCTTTCTTAATTGCTGGACATGTCTTTGTGAAATCTTATACATTAACGAAATACTCTCTGTCGTTTATTCTTTTTGGATCTCTGTGTGCCGAATTATCCATTTTATGTTTTTATCCGTCAACTCGACCATAGACGATGAAGAAGCCGAACGAAATAATATCCGTACTCTACACACAATAACCCTGAAAAACCTTAAATAAGATTATCACCATATTATTATGAGGAATACGGGGTTATTAGTGCAGCAGTTCAATTATTTTATTGTGGTTTGCTGTAGTATCATCCCAGTTAATTAATGGAGGAGTTTTATGGCAAAGAGAAGCGAGGAGAATAAAGAAACAACTGAGGGAATGAAAAATATCATCAATACCTGGACCAACGAATCGAACGGATTTTTAAGGGTGTGGGGAGAATCAAACGTTAAACTATATAAACCATGGATGGATTTCGTTGGAGAGGAATCAGTCAGGATAACGGATTTGTCGATGAATGCAACACCAAATAAATATAAAGTATTTTTTGATGATTGGATGAAAACCTACAAGAATTCCTTTGGAAAAGTCTATCCGGTCCCGATGTCTTCCCCAAAAGAAGCGCTTGAAGATCTTATTCAATGCGCAAATGACTCAAATAAAGTATATATGTCATGGATCGAAGAATTCGAAGAAAATTCCAAAAAGACTTCCGAAGTCCTCAATAACGGTATGGATCCTGCAAAATACAGGGATTGTTATGAAAGCTGGCTTAAGACCTATGAAAAAATTTCCAATGATTTAGGAGACAATCCTTCGATCAGATACCAGAAAGAGATTTTCTCAAATTATACCGGCATTCCGGATTTCGGCTCAGGGTCCTTTTCAAAAATGGCAAAACAGATGCAAGAATTATATGTAAAATTGTATATTCCTTCGCAAGATTCAATGGTGAAGATCTCCCAGGATCTTGCAGAGATGGCAAAAGGCGAGGCAAAACCTGAAACCTACAATGAATTTTATGACTTGTGGATGAACACCTATAAAGAAACTTTTTCAAGAATGTTTGATCCCCAGACTATGAAACCTTCAAAAGAAATACTGGATAGTCTTAAAGAAAGCACGCAAATAAGCATCGACATGTTTAAATCCTGGACTGAGGTTCTTGAAAAGATGTCGGAAAAAATGCAAGACCAGTCAAAGCTCATGAATGATCCTGAAGCGTTCAAGGAATTCTATTATCTGTGTATTAAGATGTATGAAAAATCTTCAGAAGATATATTTGAGGGCTTCCCACTTGTAAGCCCCCTGAAAGAAATGATGGAGCCTGTAAAAAGTGCTTGTAAGATTTACGCAAACACATCCATAAAGATGTCAAGAATGTGGATAGATTCGTTCACTCGCATGGCACCATCCCAAAATTTATAATTGTGGGAAAATAACTGAATACTCGACGAGGCATAAAATGAGGGTCAAAGATAAGGTCGTTATTATTACTGGAAGCGGAAGTGGAATAGGAAAAGAGACCGCACTCCTGTTCTCAAGGGAAGGCGGGAAACTCGTCGTGGCTGATGTAAATGATAAAGCAGGTGAGGAGACAGCAGAACAGATCAGGAAAAATGGAGGAGATGCGTTTTTTGCCCATCTTGACGTTTCCAACAGGGAACAGGTAAAACAGGTTGTCAAAGATACGATTTCAAAATATGGAAAGATAGATGTCCTGATCAATAATGCGGGCATCATCCAGGATGCTCTTGTTGTAAAAATGACCGAAGAGCAATGGGATCGTGTCATAGACATTAACCTTAAAGGACCATTCAATTGCATCCAGGGTGTTGTTGAACAGATGATGATCCAGGGAAGCGGGGTAATTATCAATATCTCGTCTATTGTAGCTTTATACGGGAATGTGGGCCAGACAAATTATGCCGCCACAAAGTCGGGATTAATAGGAATTACAAAGACACTTAGTAAAGAACTGGGCAGAAAAGGGATACGTGTAAATGCCGTCGCTCCGGGATTTATCCATACCCCCATGACAGCATCAATTCCAGAAAAGATCCTGGATATGATGAAGGAAAAGACACCTTTAAAAAGGCTTGGCAAACCTGAGGATGTCGCGAATACTTTACTATTCCTGTCATCAGATGAAGCCAGTTTCATAAATGGCGCTGTCATAAGCGTAGATGGCGGATTGATCCTGTAAATCCAGTATTTGAAACGTTACACTTCTCCATGAATTAAGGATGTCATTAAGAGATGAAGAATATGAGTAATATAAGAAAGGAAAGCTCGATAATAACGCTTCTTGTTACCGGGGCATCACGGTGAATAGGTCGTGAGAGGGAGCAGCTGTTGTTATCAATTACCGGATATGAAAGAGCATGCCCACGCACTCATCAAGACTGAAGGACAGAATAGGATTAGCACAGGCCTTGAAGAAATAACGGGAAAGATAGAAAAAATGGAATGTAAGGAACAGGCAAAGGAAATATCGGACATGATATAATTAAAAGGATGCCATTCCTGCAATTGCCAGGGGAATGTGATTTTTTTTCCTTTTTGAGAATGAAATCTTCCCGAATCATTCAGTTAAGTTAATTTCAAACTTCTCCGTATCCTCGTTTTCTCATCCGGGATCAGTCCGCAGCATGTCCCATAAAATTTTATCTCATAGCCGTTCTTCCTGGCAAAACCGATCGTTCCCATAGTCGGTGAGGCGATCCCTGAAACTCCACAAAGAAGTGCCTTTTTTTCGATCTGTGCCCTGTCTTTCCCGCTTGAATGGGCGCATCCAAGTACGATGGGCGTTCGGGGGAACATTTCAATCGCTTTTTTGATAACAGTTTCAAAATCCGATGGTTGGGGCTTGATGTGCTCCATCGCAGTACCTGCAACAGGCATCAATCCTGTTATAATGATGGTGGATGGCGCCACCGAGCGGATCATTTCAAGGGCGTGAAATTCTCCGCCCAATTTCCCGAAATGGATGCCAACACACACATGGGGGAAGACCGAAAGTCCTGAATCTGAAATGGCGCGAAGGCTGTCAATATATTCCTTTTCCGATACATCAAGACCATAAACTTCTTTTACGGCATCCATATCTCCCATCACGTCAAATCCGATACCGGAAAGTCCAGAATCTTTTAATAGCTTCGCCTCCTCAAGAGTGATGAAACCAGTATGCGCAATAATGATCAGATCTGTTTTTTCCTTGAGCTTTTTTATCGCCGGGATTATACTCCTGATGGGGACACTTCCCCGCTCATCACAACCGCCGGTCAGGAGTACGCCAATTGCTCCCCGTTTGTGAAGTGCCAGGGCTTTCTTTTCAAGCTCTTCGCATGTGATTGCAGGTATCAGGCGCTGCAGTAATTTGCCTTCGCAGTGCTGGCACATTAGAGAACATGAGTTCCCGGTAATGGAAATAGATGGAAAGGAGTCTGAAGTGATAAAAAAATCGATCTTTTTTCCTGGGGTGTGGTGATTTTTTTCGGGCATTATCAAAAAATAAAAGGGAAGTAAAGGGTCCTTTTTCCCTTACTTCTTGAAAAGCATGTTGAATTTTTGTGTTAGCAAACTGAATTTCTGTTTTAGCAATTCAAGGCTTAACAGTCCTTTTGAAGTAAGGATATAGATAATTACAATCCCAATACCTGTTGCGATTCCGACAATCATCAGGTAATTTGTGGGTTTTACCTTAGCCTCATATAACATGCTCTGTCCCATGATCTCAACCGTTACATTACCTGCAATGGCTTCGATCCTGGTAAAATTGACTTCAGCTTTCTCATTGGCGCCCAGCGTGATTGTTTTATTATCCACAGCTGTGCCGTTGACAATAAGATCAACCTGCGTTGAGTCACTCATTGTGCCAACGTTCGTGATATTTGATCGTACCAGGAATGGTTCGCCAGCAAAACCCGGATTTGGGGTGATATTGATATCAAGACCCTTGAATTCAGAATAAGGCGCCCTGATCTCTATGTCCCTCGCAACGGTTATATAGGATGTCTTGGAGGCAGAGATGCTGTGCGTACCGCTTGTTTCAAGTTTATATGTCACTTCACCATTGCTGTCGCTGGTGCCAACGGTCGTATTATCAAAAATGACTTTTGCTCCGCTTATGGCTGTTCCATTGTAAAGGACTTTGATCGTTATCGTTTCAAACTGGTTTGCCTGTGAAGGAGCTTCAATACTGAGACTGTAATCTACGTATTTATCGATATTGATATTCTGTGTGGCTTTTTCATAACCGGTCATTGAGGCAGTGATAGAGTAAGTTCCTTTGAGGTTCCTGGGAAGAGTATAATTGAGAATGCCGTTATTATCAGTAACACCAGTAGCACCAGTATCATTGCCTATAATAATAGTAGCATTGCCAACTCCGGCGCCGCCTGCTGTTATCTTGATCTTGATCGTATCTCCGGCCATTGCTTTTGTGGGCGCATCGATCGCAAGCTGGCTGGCTACCATTTCAGGGGTTACATCAACCGCAAAATAGAACCTCAGATTTGCATCATTATCTGCTACTTTAAGCCTGATATTACCCATAAGAGCATTATTAGTATTCTTGCTGAGTCCGATGCTATTACTGTTGCTCATCGTGATGCTATCTCTTGAAACGCTTGAAACTTCCATATTTCCGAACTGATTTCCTACTGCGATGGTTGTGGGATTCTCAGATATCTGGAACATACCTCTCAGGAATGCAACCTGCAATTCCTGGCCAGAGAATACATTTTCAAACCTTACCATTATCAATGGAAGGCTTTCAGTGCCACCGACAGTCTTGGTATATACATAGGTCTCTCCTGCTGAGAGAGGGGACATATCAACTTCATTTCCATCTTTCAGGAGGGTCAAAAGCATAGCCCTTGCATTCAGGTCAATATCAGTCGCCTTTAGAACATAGCCTTCCTGGAGGGCAATAGTACCACCAACAGATATTGTTCGCTTGGTGTCATCATCTATGAGGACTTTATGGAGATTGCCGTTTGCAATTGTGCTTATCCCGCCAAAATCTGTAGTTGGCCTGGTGACGATTGAAATTCCGTTTGATACTCCGGTATTGGAAGTATAACCTGCAAAATAATTATCGGCCATGAAACCAATTGCCTGGTATTTCCCGAAACCTGTAAATGTGAACGGGACTTCCTGCGGTGATGTTGAATATACAAGACCACCTTCCGGTATGGTTCTGCCGCTTACAGGATTATTATTATTAAGTTTCAAATCTTCACTTCCCACTCCATCGTCAAGATTATAATAGAAACCCAAACTCGTAGCACCAATGTTCATCCCGAAATTATACGGTGTCCATTCAGTAATAGGAGGGGAATCGGAATCCCTGTAAACAGTGCTCCTGACTTCCTGGTTAGACGGATTATCAACTGTAAGTGCGAACCTGACAGCAGAATCATTATTGGCGACTTTAATTTTTAGATTGCCCATGATATCGGCAGTCGCTCCTTTGGTGAGGCCGATATTTGCAGTGTTTGTCATGTTTATTCCATTCTGGCTTACACTGTTTACTTCCATGGTACCGAACCGATCGCCATTATGCACGGTTGTGGTAGCCTCTGATATCTGGAAAATGCCTTTGATGAATGCTACCTGCAGTTCATTGCCTGAGAATACATTGTAGAAACTTACCATGATCAGTGGAAGGTTCTCAACACCGCCGACGTTTTTTGTGTAAACATAAGTCTGATCCGCAGAAAGAGGCGAAACGTCAACTTCATTCCCGTCTTTTAAAAGGGATAAGAGCATTGTCCTGGCGTTCAGGTCTATGTCTGTTGCTTTCAGGACATAACCGTCCTGCAGAGCAAGAGTGCCTCCGACAGCTATTGTTCTCTGGGTATCATCGTCAAAAAGCACCCTGTGAAGCCCGCCCTGAGCCAGCGCGCTGATCCCGCTGAAATCCGTAGTCGGACGGGTATTAGTTGATGAGGTATTGGAAGTATAACCTGCAAAATACTTATCCGCCATGAAACCTACGACCTGGTATCGGCCCCAGGCCGAGTGGGTGAAGCTCACTTCCTGCGGTGATGTCGAGTAAACGAGATTGTCCGTTGCTATTGTTCTTGATGTGTAACTGCCCAATGTCATTGTAAGGGATTCGCTTCCCACATCGTCCTTTGAATTATAATAGAATCCTGAAAAGCTCTGGGGAGTCCATGTATATGTCTTGGAGAATTCAAGGGGTTTGCTGCCGTCCCAGATACGGTTGCCTGTGAAGAAAGTGGGGGAGTGGACGGACCAGTTCCAATATTCCGTATCAGTGCCATTTTCGTTTGAGGCACTCACAGAGACATTATAATTATCTATCGAAGAGGGAGTGTTAGTAAAACTGATTATAGTGCCAGCTGGAATAATACCACTATAATTTAAAGAGTTTGAATTAATGTACCATGTCACGTTTGCCGTTTGATCTACAGTTATGTTGAATGTCTGTGGTATTTTGACGATTGTTTCGATCGGATCGGCCGGATATACTTTTGTTATTTTTGGCTTTCCAGGAATAGCCGGCACAAAAGGAGACAGGCTTGAAACCAGGCCCGTTACCATTCCTGAGCCGGAAGATGTCGTCACGTTATCCCATTGACTTGTTGAATCATTCCAGTGATACAATCTTACATCCGAATCTGTGTAACCCGGCGGCAAAGGGGTATTATATTCTACACTTACGGTTACTGGCGGATTGTAATTGGCAGTAGTAGAAATAGTATGATAATTTCCTACCACATTAAAAGAAGAGGGGGGCAGTATGTGCCCTGAAGTATCTATGGCTTCAACTGTGTTCCCTGCCTCTGTAACATTTGTGAAAGTAACCGAAGAATTCAGTGATAATGTTATTGTAATCGGGCTTGAGCTTACTGGTGTATTTGGTAAAGTGGAACTATTGAGGGTAACAGATGTAGAATTTACATTGCCCGAAGTATCGACTGCATGAGTTTCAATTATATATGCAGTTCCAGGCAATAAAGAGAATATACCGCTCGTATTGAAAAAATTGACTCCAACGGAAGCATTATGCCAGCCATTGTTTATCCATATGGCAACATAAGAAAAATCAACGATAGGATTAGTCCAGTTCCATTTTATCCAGTTTGTGCCGTTATTCTCCATTGTTAGATTTGTTATACTCTCAGGCGGCGTGGTATCAATAGCAATCTGTGCGGTCAGATCAATGCTTACGGTTTTGTAGCCGCTCATGCTTGCTGTTGCAGTTATTGCGCCTGCGCCTGTAGCGTTCACGCTGATGTTTGTATTTCCATTGGTATCGGTTGTACCGGTTCCGGTTGCTACTCCGCTCAGGGTAACTGTTGCGCCACTAACTGCTGCCCCCGCACTTGTTATGGTGAAGTTCACATCAGTTGGTGTATTCACTGTTACATTTGCCGGATTTGTGGATATATTCAATGGTGGCTGGCCTGCAATTATAGATGTTCCTGCACTTTGATAGCCAGTCTTGGTTGCTGTTGCAGTTATTGCGTCCGGGCTTGTTGCGTTCACGCTGATGATTGTATTGCCATTGGTGTCGGTTGTGCCGCTTCCCGTTGCTGCTCCTCCCAGGGTAACTGTTGCGTCACTAACTGCTGCTCCCGCACTGGTCACGATGAAGGTCACGTTAGTTGGTGTGTTCACTGTTACTGTTGTCGGGTTTGCTGATATATTCAATTGAGGCTGGCCTGCAGTTATAGACATGCTTGCGCTTTTATAGCCAGGCATGGTTGCTGTTGCAGTTATTGCGTCCGGGCTTGTTGCGTTCACGCTGATGATTGTATTGCCATTGGCATCGGATGTGCCACTTCCCGTTGCTGCTCCGCCCAGGGTAACTGTTGCGCCACTCACCGCTATTCCCGCACTTTTCACGATGAAGTTCACATTCGTTGGTGTGTACACTGTTACTGTTGTCTGGTTCGCTGATAAAATCAACGCGGGCTCTGGTAAAGGATTGAAAACAACAACTATACTGTCCTGCAGTGTCTCATTGAATTTTGCAGTTATTGTTACGGTTCCAGCAGTCGCTGTGGTAAAGGGTGCACTTGCCATACCGCCTGTGATTGTGGAAGAAGCAAATGAAATATTATTGGCAAGAAACTGCATATTGCCATTTAAGGATGAACCATTATCCATAGCAGTGGCACTAATGGATATTGTCTGATTCACCTGAGGAGTCATATTACTTGCTGTCACTGCAATGATCGGTCCTGCAAAGGCAACAGCGGTCAACATCGTCATTCCAACCAGAACGGCACTCAACATCAATACCGAAAAAAAAACTCTTCTATCATACCTATTATTTACCATATTTTATCCCTTTGAATCATTTTAAATCATTTATCCAATGCCTGACATATCGCAAAAAGCGTATTATAATACCTGAGTGTCATAAGAACTCTTTATATAAATAATTTCTGCGATGTATTGCAACCCTGGGCAGTTTATATATTAAATGCGAGAAGATCGGGTCAATCTGTACTTTTGAACTCTTTCAAATGCAGGAGGCTTAATACCTCGTCAAAAAAAGACATCTCTTCCTTCTTTATAGCAGAATTACGATATTCGAGGAGCTTTTCCAGTTTTTTCTTGGTGACAGGCAAATAACCATTGTAATAGTTATTTTCTTTCAACAGGTTATTATTCCGGAGGTCGTCCTGTATTTTTTCAAAAATAACATTTTCCCAGATAAAATACATATTATATTTCTCAAGCATACCCTTTCTTACATTATCCTGGGTATTTTCAATCACCGTAAAAACACCTTTATGGTAAAAGGACTCCAGAGATTTCTGGTTATTATCGAGCAAAAAGAAACGGACCGTTGAAGGGGAATTACTCAAAGCGTACTCAAGATACTCCTGGTCAACGAGTGCCAGTCCGTCAATTTCTCCCAAAGATCGGGTCAGGTCTTCACAATATATTTTTAAATTATCAAGGTAATATTTTGTATTCATCAGTTTTATCAATTCGTTTGCGTCAAGGAAATGGGCAATCCTCAGGAAAGTAATAATATCACTCTTAAATTTTATTAGATTAAGGTTCTTATTGCTGCTTTCCCCTGAACGTTCAAAATCAAGCAAGCCAGTTGTATTCAGGAGTTCCAGATTCTTATAACTCAATTTCTTATTTTTTGTAATATCAGATATTGTAACCCCGTTCTTTTTTGCAATTGCCAGGACTAATATCTTTAATGTTTTCGGGGATTTATTTCTCGCGTCCATTTATCATTATAATTATTAGCATTGGACTTAAATTTAATTGTTCTGGTTTTCGGGGTAGTGCCCTACAAAGCGTGACCATTGTATTAAATGAATTTATTGAGTGATAATTTCCCCTATCTTTGTTATCTTTGCCATATCGAAATAATATTTCAATTTGCAGCTTTGCTCAACCAGGGCAGTAATAAAATAAGCTTCATCTAGCGTTTTTCCGATTGCGAAGGTTCCATGACCATTAACTATCGCGCCCTTATGATTAATAAGCGCCTGCGCAATATTATCGGCAAGTTTTGCTGTGCCGGGGGCGCCTTTCACCACCGGGATATCATGCAGGAAATGCTCACCCTCTATATTTATTGGGACTATGCTCTTTGTATCAACAAGCATTGACTCAACAACTGCAAAAGTGGGATGGGCATGGATGATTGCAAGCGCCGAAGAATGTTTGTAAATAGTCCTGTGGACAATGGTTTCCGATGATGCGTTCCTATCAAGATCTGAAGGTTTTTCAATATCCAGCTCTACAACACTGTCCTTACTGATCTCATCAAGTGCAACCCCGCTTTTCGTGATGAGAATCATTTCATCTTTTCGCACACTGATATTTCCGAATTGCGATTCCACAAACCCGCGTTCCACGAGTTTCTTCCCGATTTTTGCCATTTCCTGCCACATGATCATTTTCTCTTAAAAAAAATCCACGAATCCTTTCCCTTGAATTTTGTCCTTATCAAAGCGTATTTTCCATTGAGTCTTTTCCCTTTTAATTCAATTAACAGCTCGCTATCCTTTTCCTTCTCAATCCTAAACTCACCCTTATCCCAGATGCGCACTGTCCCTGCGCCGTAGCTGCCTTCTGGTATCGTACCTTCAAAATCTGCATATTCAAGCGGATGGTCTTCAGTCTGGATAGCAAGACGCTTTATCCCCTCTTTTTCAGGGGGCTCTTTAGGGATCGCCCAGGACCTCAAGACTCCCCCCATCTTTAGCCTCAGGTCATAGTGCAGATGCGTTGCATCGTGTTCATGCACAACGAATATATTGTCGGGGCCCTGTTTTTCGCCCCCCTGCGGCTCAGGAGATTTCGTAAAATCTCTTATTTTCTGGTATTCTGTAAGTGCCATCTTATTTAAATATAAATGCGCTCGGGCAGAGTTTATTCAGAATACATACTTCACAGAGCGGTTTTCTTGCAGCGCAAACCTTCCTGCCATGGTTTATTAAAAGAAGAGAAAAAAGATCCCAATCTTTTTTTGGGATGATCTTTAAAAGGTCTTTCTCAATTTTTTCAGGATCAGTATTGGCGGTCAATCCAAGCCTTCCGGAAAGCCTTTTAACATGAGTGTCCACGGCCATTCCTTCTATTTTCCCGAATGCGCCAGATAAGACAATATTTGCTGTTTTTCGCGCCACTCCCGGAAGCTTGAGAAGTTCTTCCATGGTATCAGGAACTTTTGAATTGTATTCACTGACAATAATTTTGCATGCTGCTATAATGTTTTTTGCTTTATTCCTGTAGAACCCCGTAGAATATATCTCCTTTTCAAGTTCCTCCTGCGAGATCCCAATAAAATCCTGAGGTGTCCTGTACTTTACGAAGAGTTTTTTTGTGACCCCATTGACCTGTTTATCCGTGCATTGAGCAGAGAGGATGGTTGCGACCAGTAATTCCAGAGGATTTGAATAATGAAGCGCGATCTTAATTTCGGGATATTCGTTCTTCAATAATGCAATTATTTTATATGCCTTATCATCCGCCATGTTTTCTTATATTTGATGCATGATAGTTAAGAGTTTTGAAACGACCGATATGTATAAATGAGAGTATTGTTATTTTTATTTGTATAAGGAGGAGGAAAAATTTCATGGCAAAAAAAATTGAATCTAAATCCGCTCCTTCCACAGCATCTTCATGGTGGAAAGAAAGAAGTAAAATAACGGCAAAGAAAGCGCAAACCGCTAAACCCAAAGCAAAAAAGAAAGTGAAAACAATTAAAGCGGCAAAAGCCGAAATTGGTAATACATATATTTGTGAGGTTTGCGGATGCGAGATGGTCTGCGCTTCAGATAGCTCAGGAGAAATTGTTTGCTGCGAAGAGCCGATGTGTCTTGTCTTATAATTTTTTTTTATTGTTAATTTATCCTGGACTGGGACGGAAACTTCAAACCTGATAATTCGAAGCGTTCAACCCCCTTCTTCTGGATCAGGATCCTAAAGGTTTCACCCATCTCCATGAGTAATGTTTTTACAGGAAGCATTTTCCTGTAATAATTTGCCGGATCTTTTTCCTGCAAGTTCTTCAGGTATTCATCGATCCCAAGGCCGATCAGGAAATGCATCTGGTCTGTGAATCCGCAAAAGTCCAGGCCAGTTTTGCGCCCCCAGTGGTCCAGTGCAGAGAAATTCACATGGGTTGTCATATCCTGCTCTCCTATATGTTCATATGGCATCTCATTGACCGAGTGTTTATAATAGCACATCAGTGTGCCCCTGTTCCTGTATTCCTGGTAAAGTTCATCCGATGGATACCCATAATCTATCGTTATCACAAATCCTTTTTTCAAGGTAGAACCAATCTCATGTATCCATTTTATCGCATCAAGATTTATTTCAGAACGATATCCGAAGGGCAAGTTTATTTTGAGTTCTTCCAAGTAATTTTTCAATTCACTTTTTGCGGGTCTTAATACTTCAATGAAACTATTTTCATAGTCCACAAATACTTCCATTAATTCGTTTTCCATGACGACTACATGCACAGGAAATGCATCAGGAAGTTCATTGGAAAAAATGCATCCGGTCATTCCAGAAAGTTCGGTTATCGAATCATTCCAGCTCACATTTTCAGCCACCAATCGCGTTTTCTGTTCTTTTTGAAGGGTTGGGCTTTTTTCAACGATACAGTAATTTAGACCGCTGTACAGTTCATGGTTTTTTTTCAGGTATGACAGGACATCTCCTGAAAGAAGACCCCGGCCTGCTCCCATTTCAACAACGGTGAACTTTTTGTCACCTAGAACCCCCCACATTTCTTCTATTTGCTTTCCCAGCATTTCACCAAAGGCCGAAGTCAGGTTGGAACTGGTATAGTAATCCCCTTGGGCTCCAATTTTTTCATGGGAAGATGTGTAATATCCAAGTTCGGGGTAATAGAGCGCCATTTCCATGAAATCGTAAAATGAAATCGGCCCATGCTGCTTGATCTTCTGGATGATAATTGAGGATAGTGTCATAGGAGGATGGATCATATGTGGATTTTTATTTACTCAATTCTTTTGACAGGATCTACAGGATGAAGAGGATATGAAAGATTTGCTCGTTTCCTGTCGATCCTGTTTTCTTAAATTTATATTTTATAATGTGGGGTAGAGGGGCTAGAGTAAAACAGAGGTCTTTCAACCTCCATCTCCTCATCAAACTGCACGTACAGATTTCCTGTATGCAGCTTTCGTTTGGCTTTTCCCTTTGCAAGAGATGGGTTCATTCAGCAACGAAGAAAGCGAAACCAGCCCCATTTTTCTCAATTCAGGCTCAGGAAGCGTGTATAAAATAGTGTTCCAGTTACGCTTTTTCGCTTTAAAGCT
>Ga0209540_10000265_pt1 | contig 58178 bp, 48 predicted proteins | sample BarGraIncu01121A_FD_184501 | JGI IMG/M metagenome (GOLD analysis project Ga0209540, IMG submission 184501) | Arctic peat soil microbial communities from Barrow, Alaska - Barrow Graham LP Incubations 011-21A (SPAdes) (version 2) | ecosystem: Environmental > Terrestrial > Soil > Wetlands > Peat... | reverse complement strand
TCGCGGGAGAGCCGCTTCCTGCGGACGTGGAACCCGTGCACTCGGTCGCCACCTCGACGCTCGCCGCATGGGTCCGACAGACCGCGGCGAGGGTCGACACGGAACCCGTCAACGCCAAGCGCGCGGTGGTGAAGTACAACATCCGCATCACACCGGCCGTGTACGGCGCATCGGTCGACCAGACGAAGGCGGTCGACCTGATAGCGCAGGCGCTGACGGATGAAGCGGCGCTCGCCTCAGCGAGCCGGACCGTTTCTCTGCCCATCGATGCGGTCCCCCCGAAGGTGGCGGAGTCGAGCTTCGGGAGGGCCATCGTCGTGTCGCTGTCGCAGTGTCGCGTTCGTCTCTTCGAGGGGGGAAAGCTGATCAAGTCCTACCCGTGCGCGCCCGGTCGGCCGGCATGGCCGACGCCCACCGGGGACTTCTCGATCGTGCGGAAGCTTGCGAATTCTCCCTGGTACAACCCGCACTCCACGTGGTCGGCGAGCATGCCCGACGTGATTCCCGGCGGACCCGGCAATCCGATGGGGGACAGGAAGATCGGCATCAACTACCCCGGCATCTTCCTCCACGGCATCCCGGCAAGCGAGTACAGCAGCATCGGCACGCACGCCAGTCACGGGTGTATGCGGATGATGCCGAGCGCGGTTCATGATCTCTACGGTCGCGTCAAAGTCGGAGATCCTGTCTTCATCCGAAGCTAGCGGCGTCGATAAGCTTGCCGCCGAGCTCTATCTCGGCTCCGTCGGCGTCCCGCATCGCAGTCGCGTGTGCCGCGTTGAACGCGGTGTAGCGGAGCTCACGGTCAACAGAGAAGACCGGTGTCGAGAGCGTGTCGATGATCCCCTGACAGCCGCCAGAGGATGGCTTCGAGCGCAACGTGGTCTTCACGCCGATTCCCTCGTCCAGCGGGCGCACGCGGCACCCCGAACTCACTGACTAGCGGTTCTCTTGTATCGTGCTGCCTATACTCAGGACTTGCTCCGGTGCGTCGCTTCGCCGCGTCGGCCGGCCCGTTCGCTGCCGTCATCGGAGTGCAGTCCGTACAATGAGGCGCCGCCGTCGGTCGCGTCGGCAGCCACGGTCCGCACGAACCGCCGACAGAGGGACGACACGCGATGACACTGCAGACAGAAGTCGTTCGGGCCGAGTTCGCCGCACTGCGCGAGGGTGCAGCGCACTTCGACGCTCCGGGCGGTTCGCTCGTTCCGACGGTGGTGGCCGAGGCGGTCAGGGACGCGCTCGACTCGGCACTGTGCCAGCGGGGGACGATCACGCTCGCCGAGCGCCGGACAAGCGCCATCGTGGTCGAGGCGCGACAGGCGATGGCGGACCTGCTTGGTGCGGAGCTCGGAGGCATCGTGTTCGGGCGGAGCATGACCCAACTCACGTTCGACTTCTCCCGCGCACTGGAGAAGACCTGGCGCGCCGGGGACGAGATCGTCGTCTCGCGGCTCGACCACGACGCCAACATCCGCCCGTGGATCATCGCGGCGGAGCGGGCCGGAGTCGCGGTGCGCTGGATCGAGTTCGACCCGGCGACGTGCGAGATCACTGTCGACGCCGTGGAGGCGCAACTCACCGATTGCACCCGGCTGGTGGCCGTCACCGCTGCCTCCAACCTCGTCGGCACGAGGCCGCCGATCAGGGAGATCGCCGAGAAGGTCCACGAGCGCGGGGCCCTCCTGTACGTCGACGGCGTTCACAACACTCCGCACGCGTCTGTCGACGTCGTCGGGATGGGCGCGGACTTCTACGCCTGCTCCCCGTACAAGTTCTGCGGGCCGCACCTGGGCGTGCTGGCCGCGTCCCCGGCTCTTCTTGAGACGCTGGCGTGCGACAAGCTGCTGCCGTCGGTGAACACCGTTCCGGAGCGGTTCGAGCTGGGCACGCTCCCGTGGGAGCTCCTGGCGGGCACCACCGCTGCCGTGGACTTCCTCTCGGGCCTCGGTGGCTCGTCTTCGCCGTCGCGCCGGGCGCGGCTGGAGAGCTCGATGTCCGCAGTGGGCGAGCACGAAGACGCGCTGCGTCGGGTCATCGAGGACGCGCTCGCGCATCATCCCCGGATCACGGTCTACTCACGCGCGCAGGAGCGGACTCCGACGCTGCTGTTCACCGTTGCGGGCATCGAGCCTCGGGAAGTGTCGGTCCGGCTGGCCGGGTCCGGCATCAATGCGCCGGCCGGCTCCTTCTACGCCCTCGAGGCCTCGAAGCATCTCGGGCTCGGAGAGGTGGGCGGGGTCCGGCTCGGGCTGGCGCCGTACAGCAGCCGCAGTGACGTGGACCGGCTGGTCGTCGCCCTCGAGGAGATCACCGGAAGCTGAGAGGCCCTACCTGTGGCTCGACACATCCCCGGACAACCCGACCGGCAGTACGACCCCGATGCCGAGTTCTTCCGGCAGTACGGCGTCGGGTGCCTTGTCGTGTTCGTGGCCTTCCTGCTCCTGTCGGGGCTGATCGGGTGGTTCTGGCTGCGCTGACGGGGCAGCCGCGTTTGGGTCGCTCTGACGTCTTGTGTCATATCCTCTGTCCCAGAGCGCGACCCACCTTCGGAGGCGGACCCGTCATGCGGATCGAGTACCTCGCGGATCACCCGGAGCTCATCCGGGAGCTCGCCCGGCTCCATCAGGAGCAGTGGGGGTACCTGCGTCCCGACAAGTCCCCCGAGCAGCGCACGATGCAGCTGCGGGAGGCGTGCGGGCGCGGCGGAGTCCCCACCGTCGTGGTGGCGCTCGAAGACGGGGCGCTCTGTGGCTCGGCGATGCTCATCGCCAGCGATATGGACGCGCGGTCCGAGCTGACGCCGTGGCTCGCTGGCGTCTATGTCGTCGAGGCCTGCCGGGGGCGGGGATACGGATCGGCCCTCGTGCGGCGCGTGGAGTCGGAGGCGTCTGCGGCGGGCGTTCCGCTCCTTCACCTCTACTCGCCGGATGCCGCGGGCTTCTACTCGCGGCTCGGCTGGACGGTCGAGGAGCGGTGCGAGTACCTCGGTCGCGAGGTCGTGGTGATGTCGAAGCCGTGCGGCTGATCCTGCCGGGCGGGTGCGGCGGGCGTGCGAGCGGGGTCGCGCCGGGGTCGTACGGTTGCGACCTCGCTGATGCGTTCACTCCACCAGTGGGGTAAACTTTTGGAACCTCGATTCAGGGGCGATTCGTGCGTCTCGGGGCTTCGGAAGAGAACGTCCATAGAAGAAGGGGTGGGGCAATGAAGAAAAGCGTTCGCACGCTCGTGCTCATGCTTGTTCTCGCTCTGTGCGTCGGGACCCTTGCGGGTTGCGCTGCACCGAGTGCGACCAAGCCCGGCACCGGCGGGACATCTACCGCCAACGACACGTTCACCTACGCTCAGGGTGCTGACCCCCGCGGTCTGGACCCGGCGCTCGTGGATGACGGCGAGTCCTCCAAGATCATCGTCAACATCTACGAGGGTCTCCTGAAGTACGCGACCGATTCGACGAAGGTCGAGCCTTCGCTCGCGGAGTCCTGGGAGATCAGCCCCGATGGCCTGACCTACACGTTCAAGCTGAAGCAGGGCGTCAAGTTCCATGACGGCACCGACTTCAACGCCGACGCGGTCAAGTTCAACATCGATCGCCAGCTTCCCCCCAAGGTCACCGCTGACATGGGCTACGCCGGCTTCGTGTTCGGTTCCGTGAAGGACGTCGTGGTCGTCGACCCGTACACGGTCAAGATCAACCTGACGCAGAAGAACACCGCGTTCCTGGCCAACCTCGCCATGAGCCTTGCCGCTCCGATCGTCAGCCCTAAGGCGCTCACCGACGGCAACAACAGCGTCATGGAGACCCCGGTCGGGACCGGCCCCTACAAGTTCGTCAAGTGGAGCAAGGGCGAGAACGTCGTCCTCGTCCGCAACGACGCGTACTGGGGCGAGAAGGCCAAGACCAAGAACGTGGTCTTCCGCTTCATCTCCGACAACTCCGCCCGCGTCCTGGCGCTCAACAACGGTGAAGTCGACATGATCGACGGCATCGACGCCACGGTCGTCGACAAGATCACGTCCGGCGGAGACAAGCTGTTCGAGGCCGCCGGTATGAACGTCAACTACATGGCGTACAACACCACGACCGCGATGTTCAAGAACGCGGCCGCCCGCAAGGCTGTCTCACAGGCCATCAACGTCGACGAGCTCGTCAAGAGCCTGTACCAGGGCTACTCCGAGAAGGCGGCGACGATCCTGCCGACGTTCGTCCCCGGCTACGACGCCACCGTGGCTCAGGTCGGCTACGACGAGGCCGCCGCGAAGGTCGGTCTCGCCGCCGCGGGCATCAAGAAGATCCACATGATCACCTACTCGAACCCGCGCCCGTACAACGCCGCGACGGGTTCCGCGCTCGCGACCGCCATCCAGGGCTACCTGCAGAAGGTCGGCGTCGAGTGCACGATCGACACCTTCGACTGGACCACCTACAAGACCAAGGTGAAGGGCGGCGACTACGACATCGCCTTCTATGGCTGGATCGGTGACAACGGCGACCCGGACAACTTCCTGAACCTCCTGTCGGATCCCGACCCGAGCATGAACATCGCCCGGTGGCAGGACCCGGTATACAAGGCTGACATCAAGAAGGCCCTCGCCATGCCGAACGGCGCCGAGCGTGACGCCGCCTACGGCGCGATGGAGAAGTACGCTGCTGAGCGCGCGATCTGGCTGCCCATCTCGCACGCCAAGACGCTGGCCGGCTACGGCCCCAACGTCTCCGGTTTCGTCTATCACGTGACCGGCAACGTGTTCCTGTCGAACGCAGTGAAGAACTAGCTCCGCCTGCGGCAAACGCTTAGGTGCGGCCGGAAGTCACGCGTCGTGATTTCCGGCCGCACGCTTGCTGCCCCACAAGAGAGTCGCCCCTGATGTTCAAGTACGTGGTCAAACGGATACTCATGGTCATCCCGGTCATGATCGGGGTGTCCATCATCGTGTTCTGTCTTATGCGGGTGTTCTCGCCCGACCCGGCGCCCATCGTCCTGGGCCAGCACGCGACGCAGGAGACGATCACCGTGTGGCGGCACGCGAACGGCCTCGACGCGCCGGTCGTCACGCAGTACCTGACCTACGTGGGCAACGCGCTCAAGGGCGACCTCGGCGTCTCGTACTACACGAAGTCGGCGGTGGCGGCGGAGATCGGCGCGCGCTTCCCCGCGACGATCGAGCTCGCGCTCGCGGCGATCCTCTTCGCGGCCAGCCTCGGCATCCTGCTGGGAGTCTTCGCGGCGGTGAAGAAGAACTCCATCTTCGATGCGGCCAGCAGCCTGTTCGCCCTGGTCGGTGTCTCGATCCCGATCTTCTGGCTCGGCATCCTGCTGATCATGTTCTTCAGCGGATACCTGCATCTCCTGCCGTCGGGCGGGCGCATCAACGTCATGCTCGAGCCGGCGCACGTGACCGGCTTCTATCTCGTCGACGCCGCCATCCAGGGCAACTGGGAGGCCTTCAACGACGCGTTCATCCACATCATCCTGCCGGCGCTCGCGCTCGGCATGTACTCGATGGCGATCATCACCCGCATGACGCGCTCGAGCATGCTCGACACGCTCGGCCAGGACTACATCCGCACGGCGCGCGCCAAGGGCATCTCGGAGACGAAGGTCATCGGCAAGCACGCGCTGCGCAACTCGCTGATACCCGTCACCACCGTCATCGGTCTGCAGTTCGGCGCGCTGCTCGGCGGCGCGCTCCTGACCGAGAGCGTCTTCTCGTGGCCCGGGATCGGCAAGTTCACGGTCGACTGCATCCTCAAATCGGACTTCCCCGTCGTGCAGGGCATCGTCCTGCTCGTCGCAGTGATATTCGTCACCATCAACCTCGTCGCGGACCTCATGTACGCCTTCCTGGATCCGCGCATCAAGTACTCGTCGAAGAAGGAGGGGTAGCGGACATGACCGAGGAGCGCAATCTCGGCAGCAGCGCGCTGCCCGACATGCCGTCCCAGGGTCTCACCGCCGATCAGGTGATGGCGCTGGGGGAGGTCCTCCCGGGCGGCCCCACGCCGGACCTCGACGAGACGTTCCACGAGAAGCCCGAGAACCAGTGGCTCGAGATGTGGCGGAGCCTGATCGCCAACCGGACCGCGCTCGTGAGCCTCATCTTCATCGGGCTGCTCGTTCTGATCGCGATCTTCGGCCCGCAGCTGACGCCGTACAACCCCATCGAGACCAACATGGCCAACGCGCTGAAGGCTCCGAGCGCGCAGCACTGGTTCGGGACCGATCAGCTCGGCATGGACATCTTCAGTCGCGTGATCGCCGGCACCCGCGTGTCCCTGACGGTCGGCCTTCTCGCGGTGTCGATCGCGCTCACCATCGGAATCATCCTCGGCTCGATCGCCGGGTACTCCGGCGGCTGGGTCGACACGGTGATCATGCGGGTGATGGACATGATGCTGGCGATCCCGTCGATCCTGCTCGCGATCACGTTGATGGCCGCGCTGGGCAAGGGCATCGACAAGGCGGTCATCGCGATCGGGTTGGTGTCCATACCGGAGTACGCCCGAATAGTGCGAGGCAGCATCCTCTCCATCAAGGAGAACGACTACATCGCAGCAGCGCGCGTGGTGGGCAACAGCGACTTCCGCATCATCTTCCGGCACGTGCTGCCCAACGCGCTGTCCGTGATCATCGTGCGCGCGACGCTCGGCATCTCGAGCGCGGTGCTCGACACGGCCGCCCTCGGCTTCCTGGGTATGGGCGTCCAGCCGCCGCAGGCCGAGTGGGGAGACATGCTCGGGAGGGCGAGGGGCTTCATCTTCCAGGCCCCGCACACGCTCCTGTTCCCCGGCATGGCGATCACCGCGACTGTCCTGGCGTTCAACCTCTTGGGAGACGGCCTGCGTGACGCCCTCGACCCCAAGTCGCGGGTCAAGTAGGAGCCGGCGATGACCACACAGACACACCACGAAGGGATGCTGCTCGAGGTCAAGGGCCTGAGCACCGACTTCGTCATGAACAAGGGCACCGTGCACGCGGTCATCGACGTGAGCTTCTCGGTGCGTCCGGGCGAGGTGCTGGCCATCGTGGGCGAGTCCGGCTCGGGCAAGAGCGTCACATCGCTGTCGGTGATGGGCCTGCTCCAGCACCCCGGTCGCGTCGTCAGCGGCGAGATCCTCTACAAAGGGCGGGACCTGCTCAAGCTGTCCAAGCGGGAGATGCGCGACGTCCGCGGCAACCACATCTCGATGATCTTCCAGGAGCCGATGACCAGCCTGAACCCGGTCTTCACCATCCAGGACCAGCTGACGGAGAGCATCCGCACGCACATGGATCTGGACAAGAAGACCGCGCTCGCGCGGGCGATCGACATGCTGCGCCTCGTCGGTATCCCGTCGCCCGAGAAACGCATCCACGACTACCCGCACCAGATGTCGGGTGGCATGCGCCAGCGTGTGATGATCGCCATGGCGCTCTCGTGCGATCCGGACCTTCTGATCGCCGACGAGCCCACGACCGCACTCGACGTCACGATCCAGGCGCAGATCCTCGCGCTCCTCAGCGAGTTGCGCCGCAAGATCGGGATGGCCGTGCTGCTGATCACTCACGACCTCGCGGTGGTCGCCGAGACCGCCGACCGGGTCGTCGTCATGTACGGCGGCCAGGTCGTCGAGGAGGCGACCGCGGAGCAGCTGTTCGAACGCCCGCTGCACCCCTACACGCTCGGTCTGCTCGAGTCGATCCCCACCATGGAGGACACCGAGTGCGACGAGCCGCTCTACATGATCCCGGGCATGGTGCCGAACCCGCTCAACATGCCGAGAGGCTGCGCGTTCGCCGAGCGCTGCTCCCGCAGGTTCGACCGCTGCGTGCGTGAGATGCCCGACCTGTACGAGGTCGAGGGCCGCAACCTGCGCTGCTTCCTGTTCGACCCGTTCTCCGGGGAGGTACGCTAAGTGACCGAGCCGCTGATCCGACTCAAGCACCTCTCCAAGTTCTTCCCGGTCGACAAGGACCTTCTCGGGCGCACGACGTCTGTGCTCAAGGCCGTCGACGACCTGACGCTCGACATCTACCCCGGCGAGACGTTCGGTCTCGTGGGCGAGTCGGGCTGCGGGAAGACGACCGTCGGCAAGATGATGGTCGACCTCTATCGGCCCACGTCCGGTGAGATCTGGTACGGCGGCCAGGACCTCACGAAGCTGTCGGCTCGGGAGCGTCGCGGACGCTGTTGCGAGATCCAGCTCATCTTCCAAGACCCGTACGCATCGCTCAACCCGCGTATGACCGTGGGTGACATGATCTCCGAGCCGATCCGCATCAATCGGCTGCTGCCGCGCAATCAGATCGACGACCGCGTCGCCTACCTGCTCAACGCCGTCGGTCTGTCCGCTAATTACCGCAACCGCTTCGCGCACGAGTTCTCCGGCGGTCAGCGCCAGCGGATCGGTGTTGCCCGGGCGCTCGCCATGCAACCGAAGCTCATCGTGTGTGACGAGCCGGTCTCTGCGCTCGATGTCTCGATCCAGGCGCAGGTGCTCAACCTGCTCAGTGACCTGGGCGACGAGTTCGGTTTGACGTATCTGTTCATCGCCCACGGTCTCAACGTCGTCAAGCACATCAGCGATCGCGTGGGCGTGATGTACCTCGGCCGGCTCGTCGAGGTCGCGCCGAAGCGGGAGCTCTACAACAACCCGCTGCATCCCTACACCAAGGCCCTGCTCTCGGCGATACCCGTCACCAACCCCGCTCAGCGCAAGGAGCGGATCCTGCTGGAAGGGGATGTCTCGAGCCCCATCGATCCGCCACCCGGGTGCCGTTTCGCGAGCCGGTGCTACGCGCGAAGCGGGTGTGTGGGGTGCGCGTGCGAGACAACGATGCCGGAGCTGGTCGAAGTGTCGCCGGGGCACTTCGTGTCGTGCTATCTGTACGGGAACGGCACGCTCTCCTCGAGCCCGGCGGACGCCCAGGGAAGCGCATCTCCTGCTTAGGGAATACTCACCTGTGACGGGTGTAGGGTGAAAGGACTCCCTTCCCCGCTCGCCCGATGCCCGCTAGCCCATCCTCGTAAGGAGGACCGATGCCCGGACCGGTGACGGCCCGGCGCGCCTCCGTTCTTGACGCGCCCTTTCGTGACGAACTGCTCTCGGCCGACCGGCTCGCCGACGATGCGCGGCGGATCGCGAGCGGACAGGGCGCGGTCACAGGCGGGCGCATCCGAACGACCCGGTTGCTCTCACTCACGGAGCGCGCGGCCATCGATCTGGCCGCCGACAACGCACAACTGAACGCCGCCGCTCGCGGACCGCGGGCGGTATCTCCGGCGGGCGAGTGGCTCCTCGACAACTACTACCTCATCGAGCAGCAGGTTCGCGAGGTCCGCGAGGACCTGCCCGCCTCCTACGGCATCGAGTTGCCGCGGCTCGAGACCGGTCCGCTCGCCGGCTTCCCCCGCGTCTACGAGGCGGTCGTCGCTCTCATCACCCACAGCGATTCGCGCCTGGACGTCTCCGCGCTGCTCGCGTTCACCGAGGCCTACCAGGAGGTCTCACCGCTCACCATCGGTGAGTGCTGGGCTATACCGATCATGCTGCGCGTTGGTCTGGTCGAGAACCTGCGGCGGCTGTCGCGAAGCGTCGTCGACTCGCACCTGCAGGAAGAGGCGGCCGACACGTGGGCGGAGCGTTTCACCCTCGCCGAGCAGGACCATCCCGAGACGCTGCCGGACCTGCTCGCGCGCATCGCCTCGCAGCCGCATCACGACTCGCCGGTCTTCCTGCTGAGGCTGGCGCAGAGGCTGCAGGGCGCCGACATCGCGTCCGAGGTCGTGAACTCGTGGCTGGCCGGACGGTTGTCGGCGCTCTCACTGAACCTCGAGCGCCAGGGAGTCCTGCACCAGCGGCGCCAGGCTGCTGACCAGGTCTCGATCGCGAACGCCATCGGTTCGGTGCGCCTGCTCGACGCGCTGGACTGGAACGACTTCTTCGAGGCCGTCTCGCACGTCGAGCGCACGCTTCGACGGGATCCCGTCGGCGCGTACGCGCTCATGGACTTCCCCAGCCGCGACCGTTACCGGCACGCGCTCGAGGAGCTCTCGAAACGGTCGACGGTGGGGGAGATCGAGCTGTCCGAATGGGTCGTGGTCCTGTGCGACCAGGCCCTGGTCTCGAACGCCGACGACGACGTGGCCGGGCACGTCGGCCACTGGCTCATCGGTTCGGGCCGGACGGAGCTTGAGCGACAGGTCGGCTTCCGTATCGGCTTCCGCGAGCGCGTGTACCGCGGCCCCCTGAGGTTCCGCCGGACCTTCTACTGGGGTCTGCTGTCGCTCTCGACCGCAGCCGTGTGCGCCGGGCTTCTCGCTTACGCGGAGGGGCAGGGCGTGAGCGGCTGGAGGCTCGCGGTCATCCTTGTGGCGGGGCTCATCCCGCTCTCCGATCTGGGGCTCGCGGTGACCAACAGGATGGCGGCGGCGATCTTCCCGCCGCGGTCGCTGCCCAAGCTCGACGCTCTCGCTCCGGTGCCCGACGCGCACCGTACCATCGTCATCGCTCCATCGACACTGCTATCGGTCCCGCATGCGCAGGCTGTCATCGACAACCTCGAGGTGGCCTACCTCGCCAACCGCGACCCCAACATCCACTTCGCGTTTCTCGGCGACCCGACGCTCGCCTCCACGGAGGTCGCTCCCGGCGACGAACGCGTTGCCGAGGCGACCCGGCGCGGCATCGACGAGCTCAACGAGCGGTACCAGGCCGAGGCCGGCGTCCGTCCCTTCCACCTGTTCCTGCGCGGACGCCGCTTCAGCGACACCGAACAGGCCTGGATGGGCTGGGAGCGCAAGCGCGGGTTCATCGACGAGTTCGTGGGCGAGCTGCGCGGGGTGGGGAAGACGACGATCCACACCCGCGTCGGGGACGAGGAGTGGCTCCGCGACGTTACCTTCGTCCTGACCGTCGACGCCGACACGGTCGTGCCCCGTGACGCCGCCAAGCGGCTCATCGCGACGATCGCACATCCGCTCAACCGCGCACGGTGGAGTCCGGACGAAGGCCGTGTCCGTCGCGGCTACGGACTCGTGCAGCCCCGGGTCGGCATGTCGCTGCCCGGCGCACGCAGGTCACGCTTCTCGCTCATGTACTCGAGCGGCACCGGCATCGACCCGTACGCGCAGGCCGTTTCCGACACCTACCAGGACGTGTTCGGCGAGGGCTCGTTCACGGGGAAGGGGATCTTCGAGGTCGACGTCTACCTGGCCGTCCTGCGTGGGCAGTTCCCGGAGAACGCGATCCTCTCGCACGACCTGATCGAGGGTTGTTTCCTCCGTACCGCGCTTGCCAGCGATACCGAGGTCATCGACGACTACCCGGCGAACTACCTCTCGAACGCGAAGCGGGTGCACCGGTGGGTCCGCGGCGACTGGCAGACGGTACCGTTCCTGGCAGCGAACCTCCGCACGGAGAGCGGCGCCATCGTCCGCAATCCGCTGTCCGCGGTGCACCGCTGGAAGGTGGTCGACAACCTGAGGCGCTCGCTCGTGGCGCCGTGCACGCTGCTGCTGTTCACGGTCGGGTGGCTGGCCCTGCCCGAGCCCGCTCTGGCATGGCCGCTGTTCCTCGTGTTGGTAGTGCTGTTCCCGGCGTACTTCTCGCTGGCCGACTCGATGGTGTCCCGCTCGCGCAAGGTGACCCTAAGGTCGCAGGTACCCGACATCCTGCGCGACTTCCGGAACGACTCGGTGCGCGGCCTGTTCGGGCTGGCGCTCCTGCCGCATCAGGCGTTCCTGATGGTCGACGCGATCGCTCGGACCCTGTGGCGCATCTCGTTCAGCCGGCGCAACCTTCTGCAGTGGGTCACCGCCGCCGAGGCCGAACAAGGGGTGGGCCGCACCCGGGCCGCGTTCTGGCGGGCGATCGGCCCCTCCGCCGCCTTCGCGGTCCTGATGCTCGCCGTGGGAACGGTGACGCGTCCCGAGCGTCTCGTCGTCGCTGCCGTGTTCGCCGCCATGTGGCTGGTCGGTCCGTCCGCGGCCTGGTGGGTGTCCGAGCCGATCGGCTCGGACCAGGCCGTCCTGACGGAGAAGCAGCGGCGCACGCTTCGCCGCGCCGCCCGCAAGACGTGGAGGTTCTTCGAGACCTTCGTGACGTCGCCGGGGCACTACCTGGCGCCCGACAACTTCCAGGAGGACCCGAAGGGCGAGGTCGCGTGGCGCACGTCTCCGACGAACATGGGGCTCCAACTGCTCTCCTGCCTCAACGCCTACGATCTCGGCTACGTCTGCCTTCAGGAGATGAACGGGCGTGTCGAGGCGACGCTGAACACGATGTCGGGCCTCGAGCGTCACGCGGGGCACTTCTACAACTGGTACGACATCGAGACACTCCAGCCGTTGCGTCCCTCCTACGTGTCGACGGTGGACTCGGGCAACCTGGCGGGCCACCTGCTGACGCTACGGGTCGGCCTGCTGGAGGTGACCGAGGCTCCTCTGCTGGGCAGCCAGCTGCTCGCGGGCGCGCGAGACACCCTCGCGCTCGCGCTGGAGGACTTCCAGGGGGAGAGGGTGGCCCTCGAGCCGTCCGAGGCCGTGCACGACCTCCGCGATGCGCTCGACGCGTTCTCGCGCGCGCTGGAGCTGTCCGAGCCGCCCGCCGATCTGGGCACGTGGTACAGCCTGCTCGAGCGGTTGTCGGTCAACGCCGCAGAGGTCGACATCCTGCTGGGGCTGCTGTACGAGCCGCAGCGCGGCGAGGGGTTCGCCGGCGTGAAGGTGTGGCCTTCGACGCCGCTCGAGCGCGTGCGCTCATCCTGCCTCGACGCCGTCCGCGCCGGGCGCGGGCCCCTCGAGATGCTGGCCGAGCTCGCTCCGTGGGCCGAACTCCTGAGCCGTGCGCCCGCGGAGGCGCGCCTGAGGCCCGAGCTGCGTCCGTTGCTTGCCTTCGTGCCGTCGCTCGTCGGTCTTGCGGAGGGTCTCGACCGCGCGCTGACGGCGCTCGACGACCTCGCGGAGAGCGGCTCGTCCGACGAGTCGCGGGTGTGGGCGGAGAGGGTCGCGCGCGGGATCCGGGACGGGCGGGGGGTGTGCGCGGGACTGCTGTCGCAGACGCGCTCGTCGGCCGAGACCGCGCGCGAGTTGTGGGAGCGCACCGACTTCTCCTCGCTCTTCGACGAGTCGCGCCTGCTCTTCTCGATCGGCTACAACCTCGACGAGGGACGGCTCGACGCCTCGTTCTATGATCTGCTGGCCAGTGAGGCGCGCTTGGCGAGCTTCCTCGCGGTCGCCAAGGGCGATGTGCCACAGGCACACTGGTTCCGGCTCGGGCGGCAACTCACCGACGCGGGGACCGGCCGGGCGCTCGTGTCGTGGTCCGGCTCGATGTTCGAGTACCTCATGCCGCTGCTCGTCATGCGCTCGTGGCAGGGCACGATCCTCGATGAGACCTACGAGACCGTGGTCAAGCGGCAGCGCGAGTACGCGGCGGACCGCGGGGTGCCGTGGGGCGTATCCGAATCGGCCTTCAATGCGAAGGACGCCGATCTCACCTATCAGTACCAGGCGTTCGGGGTCCCCGGCCTGGGCCTGAAGCGCGGGCTTGCGGAGGACGTGGTCGTCGCGCCGTATGCGGCGATGCTCGCCCTGCCGATCGACCCCTCGTCGGTGCTCAGCAGCCTCGCCGCGTTCACGGAGCAGGGCGCCGAGGGCCGGTACGGGTTCTATGAGGCGATCGACTACACCGCCGGCAGGGTGCCGGCAGGGGAGCGGCGCGCCGTCGTTCGGGCGTACTTCGCTCACCATCAGGGAATGGCCTTCATCGCGCTCGGCAACGAGATCAGCGGCGAGAAGATGCGCGAGCGCTTCCACTCGGACCCGACGGTGGCGTCGGCGGAGTTGCTGCTCCAGGAGCGCGTCCCCCGCGGCGTGCAGATGTTGACCCCACACGTAGAGGAGGTCGCCTACGTGCGGTCGGTGCGCGAGCTTGCGGCGCCGGTCGCGCGCATGTACAGCAGCGCGGACACGCCCGCGCCCGCGACTCGCTTCCTGTCCAACGGGCGCTACTCCGTGATGGTCACCAACGGCGGCGGTGGCTACTCTCGCTGGCGCGGTCTGGCGGTCACCCGCTATCGCGAGGACATCACGCGGGACTGCTGGGGCACCTTCTTCTACGTCCGCGATCTTGCCAGCGGCGAGGTCTTCTCGGTGCCGCATAACCCGTGGCCGAAGCAGCCCGACGCCTACCGCGTTTCCTTCGCCGCGGACAAGGCGGAGTTCACCCGGCGTGACGGCGATCTGGAGACGCACGTCGAGGTCGCCGTGTCGCCTGAGGACGACATCGAGATACGGCGCCTCACGTTCCGGAACGGCGGTCGCCGCCGCCGCAGCCTCGAAGTCACGTCGTACCTTGAGATCGCGATGAGCGCCCAGATGGGCGATCAGGCCCATCGCGCGTTCTCGAACCTGTTCGTCGAGACGGAGTCGTTGCCCGAGACCAACGCTCTGCTGTTCTCACGCCGGCCCCGCAGCGCGGACGAGCGTCGGTCGTGGGGTCTGCACCTGGTCGCCTGCGACCAGCCGGCGTTCGTGCCATCCTTCGAGACGGACCGCGCGGCTTTCCTGGGGCGCCTGCGCGCGGCCGATCGCCCGCTCGCCGTCGAGAGCGGGGGGCCGCTCGGCGGGGGCGTCGGTGCCGTGCTCGATCCGTGCGCCGCGATCCGGAGCGGGATCGACGTGGGCCCCGGTGAGAGCGTGCGTCTCGTCTATGTGACGGGCGCAGCGGATACGCGTGAGAAGGCGGTCCACCTCACCGAGAAGTACCACGATCCCGCCAGCGCGCAGCGCGCCATCGATCTTGCATGGACCGCTTCACAGGTGGAGCTGCGCGACCTGGGGATCTCGCCCGACGAGGCCATCGCGCTCGAGCGCCTTGCTTCAAGGCTCCTGCTCACGGATCCGTTCTCTCCGCTCAAGATCCAGACGCCGCGCGAGAACGAACTGCCCGTCAACGGCCTGTGGTCTCTCGGAGTCTCGGGAGACCACCCGATCCTGCTGGTGCGGGTCGAGGAGGTCGAGCACACGCCGCTGGTGCGCCGGCTGCTACTCGCGCACCAGTACTGGCGCCACAAGGGGCTGCTCGTCGACCTGGTCGTGCTGAACACCAAGCCCAGCGGCTACAGCGACGAGTTCGACGATCGCCTGCGCATGCTCATGCGGACGGGTCACGCGCTGCAGCTCCTCGACAAGCCGGGCGGCGTGTTCCTGAGACGCGCCGACCAGATGCACCCCGACGTCCTCAGCCTGCTCATCTCCGCGGCGAGAGCGGTGCTGGACGGTGACGGTGGCACCATCGAACTGCAGCTCGACCGTCGCGGCCGCCGTCCGTCGCCTCCGAAAGCGCTCGTTCCGACGCACGCTCCCATGCTCGACATGCTGAACAGTCCGGTCCGCCCGCACTTGCGCTTCGACAACGGGATCGGCGGCTTCGACCCCGAGACGGGCGACTACACGATCATCCTGACCGATGGCGAGAACACGCCCGCGCCGTGGATCAACGTGATGGCGAGCGCGGAGTTCGGCTGCCTGGTATCCGAGGCGGGCGTCGGCTGCACGTGGGCGATGAACAGCCATGAGAACCGGATCACCACCTGGAACAACGACTCGGTGAGCGACGGCTCGGGAGAGACCTTCTACCTGCGTGACGAGGAGACGGGGGAGTTCTGGAGCCCCACTCCGCTGCCCACGCGCGCACCCGGCACCTACGCGGTCACGCATTCGCCGGGCTGCACGACCTTCCGCCATGCTTCGCACGGCATCGAGGCGACCCTCGAGTGGTCTGTGGCGGCGGAGGAGCCCATGCGCGTGGTCCGCGTGAAGCTCTCCAACGCGACCGACCGCACCCGCAGGCTCACCGTCACGCACTTCGTGGAGTGGGCGATCGGCTCCTCGCGCTCGGCGGCGCAGCAGCGCGTGGTCACCCGCTTCGATTCCGAGACCGAGATCCTGACCGCGCACAACTGGTTCAACACGGACTTCCCCGGCCGCCCCGCGTTCCTTGCGTGTGACCGCCCGCTTCAGTCGTGGACGGCGAGCCGTACCGAGTTCGTCGGACGTAACGGCCGCCCCGCCGATCCGGCGGCGATGCACCGGGAATCGCTCGGAGGTGCGTCGGGCAGGTACCACGACAACTGCGGTGCGCTCATGGTCGAGGTCGAGATCGGGCCTCACGGCGAGAGCGAGGCCGTATTCCTGCTCGGTCAGGCGGAGTCACTCGAGCGGGTGCGGGATCTCGTCGCCGCGTACCGGCAGCCGGGTGCCGCCGCGCGCTCGGCGAGCCTCGCACGCGGGCGATGGGACAACCTGTTGTCGACCGTCCAGGTCACGACGCCCGACCCTCGGCTGGATCTGATGCTCAACCGCTGGCTGCTTTACCAGGTCGTCTCCTGCCGCATACTCGGCAGAACGGCGGCGTATCAGAGCAGCGGAGCCTATGGCTTCCGGGACCAACTGCAGGACTCGCTCGCGCTGCTCGTCGCCGACCCGCGGGCGACCCGCGACCGTATCGTCGAGGCGTCGCGACGCCAGTTCCCCGAGGGCGACGTGCTCCACTGGTGGCAGCCGTACTCGGGGCGTGGCGTGCGCACGCGCATCACCGACGACCGTCTGTGGTTGCCGCTCGTCGTCGCCGAGTACCTGCGCGCCACGGGCGACACGACCGTGCTCGACGAGGTGACGCCTTTCCTCGAGGGCCAGCCGCTGCCCCCGGGCCAGGAGGACGCCTACGTGCAGCCCCTCGCGTCGCAACGCAACGCGGACGTGTACGAGCACTGTCTGCGCGCCATCGAGTGCTCCCTGACCGCCGGCGAACACGGTCTTCCTCTCATGGGTGGAGGGGACTGGAACGACGGCATGAACCGCGTCGGACACGAGGGACGCGGCGAGAGCGTGTGGCTCGCCTGGTTCACCGGATACGTGCTCGATCAGTTCGAGCCGATCATCGCGGCGCGGGGAGACGCGGAACGTGTCGAGCGCTATCGCGCACGCACGGCCGCGTACGCGGCCGCCGCCGAGGAGAGCGGGTGGGACGGCGCCTGGTACCGTCGCGCCTTCTTCGACGACGGGACACCGCTCGGCACGCGGGACGCCGATGAGTGCCGCATCGACGCGATAGCACAGGCCTGGGCGACGATCTCGGGGCTAGCCGATCCAGAACGCGCCCGCGAGGCGCTGCAGGCGGTCCAGGAGAAGCTGGTGCGGCGCGAGGACGGCCTCATCGCGCTGCTCGAGCCGCCGTTCGACACCACGCCGAAGGACCCGGGCTACATCAAGGGCTACGTCCCCGGTGTCCGCGAGAACGGCGGGCAGTACACGCACGCCGCCGCTTGGGTGATCCTCGCGTATCTGATGCAGGGCGACGGTGACGAGGCGTTCGACCTGCTCGACCTCGTGAACCCCGTTTCCCACGCGCTGGACCGGGCCGCTGCGGAGCGCTACAAGGTCGAGCCGTACGTGGTGGCCGCCGACGTCTACGCGGTCGACCCGCATGCCGGGCGAGGCGGCTGGACCTGGTACACCGGCGCCGCCGCATGGCTCTACCGTGTGGCGCTCAATGACCTGCTCGGGTTGCGCGTCGAGAACCGCGAGGGCGTCGACGTGCTCGTAGTCGACCCGTGCATCCCGAAGGGGTGGCCGCACTACGAGATGACATTCCGTCGCGATGGCGGGAACTGGCGCATTCGGGTCGACAACCCCCGCGGCGTAAATCGGGGCGTCGAGCGGGTCACGCTCGACGGGCAGGACGTGCCCGGACACGCCGTCCCTCTGGCGGGCGGGGGAGAGCACGACGTCGTGGTGACTCTGCTCGGGGGGTGAGTCGCCGCTCTGGCGCTCTGGAGCTACCCGCCGTGCGCGTGCCGGCGGTAGCGTGCCATGAGATCGCGGGTGACCGGTCCGACGGACCCGTCACCGATGGTCTCGTCGTCGATCCGCACGATCGGCACCACGTCGCGCACGCTCGAGGTGAGGAAGCACTCGTCGGCACCGAGCACGTCGTCCATCGTGACCTCGCACAGGACGACCTCGTAGACCTCGCGGGCGAGGTCGAGCACACGCGAGCCGACCGTGCCCCACAGGACGCCGCTTCCCGGCGCGAGGATACGTCCGTCCTTGACGACGTAGAAGCTGGCAGTGGCGGCTTCGGAGACGACGCCGCGGTCGTGGTAGAGCAGGTCGAGGGCTCCTTCGCTGTCGATGCGCGCGTGATTGCGCAGCCAGGTCAGGTAGTTGGTTGTCTTCGCTTCGGGGAACTCGCGCCGGTGTTCGACGGCGAGCAGCTTGGCCCCGGTCTCGTAGAACGACGCGGGCACGTCGAACAGCTCGTGCGTGACGATGAGGAACGTGGGCGTCGAGGGGTCGAAGTGCATGCTGTCGGGCGAGTCCCCGCCGGTCAGCACGATGCGCACCGTTGCCTCGGCGTGGGCATTACGGCCCAGCATCTCGAGGATGATCGACTCGATCTCCGCATCCGACAGCGGGACGGTCAGGCCGAGGGTCTCGGCCGAGGAGCGCAGCCGCTCCAGGTGCTCGGCGAGCATGTACGGCGCGCCGCCGATCGTCTGCAGCAGGTCGAACACCGCGTAGCCGCGCAGTAGTCCGACGTCGAACGGTGAGATGGCGGCCTCCTCGGCGCGGACGATCGAACCGTTCAGATAGACGTATTCGCCTCGGGTGGCCATGGGGTGTCTCCGCGCCTCTCGTGCTCCGCCGGCAGGTGTCGTCGATTCTGAGTGGCAGACGGTGAGCGCGCAAGCATCCCGCACTCATCGCAGGTCGCATATGCCAATGCGACTGCTTCGGCCACGCCATCCTCGGCGCCGAGCAGGTCGCCGCGGACCGTTGCCCGTGCCCGCATACCCTGATCGCTCGGCGCCCGCAGGGATGCGTCCGGGACGCGCCTCCGGGCTTGGCCGTCACAGCGCGATGGAGCGCGCCCCGGACTGCCCGCTGGCCGGGACATCCCTCCACGTGGCCACGGCGCACGACATGGGGTCGGGCCGTGCGGGATTCGCCAAGCGGGTCACGCGGGGCGTCGACCGCCGGCGCGCGCCGTCGGGACGCAGGAGGCGCGCCCCGTAGCCGGTGGATCGGATGGCGCGGAGCACGGTGCGAGGCGCGATCGCCTGTTCGTCGTAGAGGACCGATATCAGCCTCAGCGAACGGACGGCGGCCACGTCGGCGATCCCCGCGAGCATTCTGAGCACAGCCTCGACCAGCGAGACGTCATCGGAGGTTTCGATACCGGTTGTGGTGATGTGGATGGCCTGCACCAGGACTCCTCTGCCACGGACGGATGGGCTACGTGCGCGCATCCACGCATGGCTGTCCCCGGGCGAGCGAGCTGGAGCGTGCTTCGCCCGGCGTCCAGACGCGATCCCCGGCCGCCATCTTGCTGCCGGCGTCGGCGCCGTCGGGGAACAGCCTGGTCGAGGGCACCAGGGAAACCGGCTCACCCCCGGGGCCCTGCTTGGCGAAGAAGGAGTGCGCATACGGCGGTTGCGGCCGTGAAGCAATCGCGGTGCGCGCGTTCGCCGCGGTCACCGCGCGAGCGCTGATGGCCCGGACGTTCGCGGCCGTCGCCGGCAGCCGGACGACGCACGCGAACAGCAACGTCGCCGACGTGAGCGCGGCAGTCGCCAGGAGCGCGATCTCCGTCCCCCCGGGGGTTGTACTTCCGCAGCGCCTCACGGTTCGGCTCCCTCCCTTGATGACGGCCGACGCCGCCTCACCCATGCCCTGAGGTTGGCCCCCCTCCGTGGACGAGGCATCTCCCCGGGGAGTCGTTTCCGTGTGGTCACTGTGTGGTCGCTTGTGTGCGTCAGGGGGCGCAGGCGGGCCGACGACGGGTCGGCGGCGCGTCGTCGAGAGGTAGCCGTGGCGGTGCTCCAAGGGGGGCGGGCGCGCCGTCTCCGCCGCTCTGCACCCTGTCGCAGACGCTGTTCGCACGGTATGGTGCATAGGAATCGCGTGATTCTGTATGCCACCAAGGAGGACTTCCAATGATCAAGGTTGCCGTTTGGGGCGCGGGCATGATGGGCCAGGGCCTGCTCCGCTACATCCTCGACCGCCCGAACGATATCGAACTCGTCGGCGTGATCGATCGCCACCCCGAGAAGCACGGGATGACGCTGGGAGGGCTGCTCGGGGAACGCTACGAACACGATGTGGCCATCACCGCCGACCACGACGCGGTCCTCGCGCTCAAGCCGGACGTCGTGTGCATCCTCACCGCAAGCAACCTGCACCAGATCACGGACCAGGTCGAGGCCGTCATCCGCGCCGACGCCGACGTCATCGGCATCGCCGAGACCCTCTCGTACCCGTGGGCGACCGACGCCGAGTGGGCCGAGCGCATCGACGCGCTGGCCCGCGAGCACGGCGTGAGCGTGCTTGGTACCGGCATCAACCCGGGCTTCGTGCTCGATGCGCTGCCGATCCTGCTGAGCTCGGTCGGCCTGCGCGTCGACCGCATCGAGGCTTCGCGCGTCAACGACCTCTCGCCGTTCGGCCCCACGGTCATGCAGAGCCAGGGCGTGGGCACCACGATCGAGCAGTTCGAGGCCGGGATCGCCGACGGGTCGATCGTCGGCCACATCGGCTTCCACGAGTCCATCGGGCTCATCGGCTACGCGCTCGGCTGGGAGATCGACGAGATCGTCGAGACCCGTGAGCCGATCGTCAGCACCGTCGAGCGCTCCACCCCGCACGTGCACGTGGCACCCGGCAACGTCGCCGGTTGCCGCCATATCGCGCGGGCCTACTGCAAGGGTGAGCTGAAGATCGAGTTGGTGCACCCGCAGCAGATCCACCCGCACCTCGAGGGGATCGACACGGGCGACTTCATCCACATCGTGGGGGACCCGGAGATCAACATGGCGAACACGCCTGAGGTGCCGGGCGGCAAGGGTACCTATGCAAGTGTCGGGAACTACATCCCGCTCATCGGCTCGGCGCGTCCCGGCATCGTTACCGTGGTCGACATGCCGCTGCCGCGCTTCTGGTCACCGACGGTCTAGGGAAGGCGCGCGATGGCTGAAACGACACGCTGCGCGCCGGGCGACTGGGTCGAGGTCGAGGGCATCCTTCTCGAGCCGGCCGACCGCGCGGCCAACCTGCCAGAGGACACCGCCGCCCAGCCGCTCCGCATGTGGGTCAAGGGCTTCGCGCGCACGGCTGCGGCTCTCGGTGAGGAGCTGACGGTCGAGACCATGACCGGACGCGAGGTCACGGGTGCTCTCGCCGAGGTCAACCCGGGTTACTTCCACACGTTCGGCAGGCCCGCTCCGGAACTCACCTCCGTCGGCCGCGACCTTCGCGCTCGCGTCGCCGCCTACCGCAAGGCCGGTGGCTGACATGGCAGGGCGCACCGAGGCGATCATGGCCCGCAAGGGCGAGATCATGAAGCGCGCGCTCGGCATGGACTACGCACAGTACGAGCGCAGCCCGATCGCGTTCGACTACGAGGCGATGATGGGCGCGCACGGCTACTCGCTGGAGCAGATCATCGCGATCCAGCGCGCTGCGGGCGTCGGCAAGACTCCGCTGTTGGAGCTGCGCAACCTCACCGACCTGGTCCGCTCGTACGCCGAACCCAGGCACGGCGCGCGCCTGTTCGTGAAGGACGAGGCCGCCAACATGGCGGGCTCGTTCAAGGACCGCCGCGCCAGCGTCTCCATCCACGTGGCCAAGGAGAAGGGGTACGCGGGCGTCATCGCGGCCACCTCCGGCAACTACGGCGCCGCGGTCTCGAGCCAGGCTGCTCGCGCGGGACTGAACTGCATCATCGTCCAAGAGGCGTTCGACTCCCGGCACGTCGGTCAGCCCGAGATCATCGAGAAGTCGCGCATCTGCGAGGCGTTCGGCGCCGAGGTCGTGCAGCTGACGGTGGGGCCCGAGCTCTTCTCCCTCATGCTCGAGCTGCTCGACGAGACTGGCTATCTCGCGGCATCGCTGTACTCGGCGTTCGGGATCTCCGGGATAGAGTCGCTGGGCTGGGAGCTCGCCGAGGAGATGACCGCGCTGACCGGCGCCCCGCCCACGCACGTGGTCGTCACGCACGCCGGTGGCGGCAACACCACCGGCACCGCACGCGGTCTGCGCCGCGCGGGCGCCACGAGCACGCAGGTCGTCAGCGCGAGCGTCGACCTCTCGGGGCTGCACATGGCCAGCGACGCCGACTTCAACCGCAAGAGCTTCACCACCGGGCACACCGGCTTCGGCGTGCCGTTCGCCACGTGGCCCGACCGGGCAGACGTGCCGCGCAACGCCGCGCGTGCCCTGCGCTACATGGACCGCTACCTCACCGTCACCCAGGGCGAGGTCTTCTACGTCACCGAGGCGATGGCCAAGCTCGAGGGTCTGGAGCGCGGACCGTCCGGCAACACCGCGATGGCCGCCGCGATCTCGCTCGCGCGCGACCTGCCGCGCGACGCCACCGTGGTCGTCCAGGAGACCGAGTACACCGGCGCCGGCAAGCACCACTGGGCGCAACTCAACTTCGCCCGCGAGAACGGCGTGGAGGTTCGCGCAGGCGACCCGACACAGAGCGTTCCCGGCACGAGCATCGTGATCCCCGAGCGTCCCGAGCAGATCCGCGCGAAGGACTTCGACCTGTCCAAGCTGCGCCGCAGCTATGTCCGTAACGCCCTCGCGCACGCGGGCGAGGGTTACGCTCCCACGGGCGACGACATCGTCTTCCTGGCGGCCGACACCAACAGCGACGCCTCGGTCGTCGAGGAGATCGTCGCATCCCTCAAGGAGGTCTGAACGTGGCACGTGAAGACACCTTCCGCGAGACGCGCGCGCACCTCGCGCCGCTGACCGACGAGCAGCTCGAGGCGCGGTTCTGGGAACTCGCGCAGCAGGTCGTCGACCCGCTCGTCGAGCTCGCCTCCACGCACACCTCACCCTCCATCGAGCGCAGCGTGCTCATGCGCATGGGCATCGACTCGCTCACCTGCATGGCCGTCGTCTCCGAGTGCGAGAAGCGCGACCTGCTCGGTCACGGGGCCGGCAACGTCGTCCTCTACTGTTCGCAGGAGTGGGGCTGCAGCGCGCCCGCGGCTGCCAAGCGCCTCGCCGGCGGAGCCGGCTGGGACAACGTCGAGACCAAGTGGGGAGGCGCGCTGTGAGCCACGATGAGATGCAGCCGCTGCAGCCCAACGAGAAGCTCGACATCGGCAAGTTGCTCGAGGGCCTCGAGCACTACCGTCCGCGCCGGAGCGGGTGGCACTGGCGCGAGCAGGTTCCGGACCAGCGCCTCTACGAGTTCGACTACAAGCAGACGTCGAAGGGGCTGACCAACAGCGTCCCGCTCCCGGCTGCGCACTACTTCGACGACATCGATCCGCAGCCCGACTGCGTTGTGACCACCGAGATCGCCTCGGGACGCGTCGAGGACGACATCCGCCGGATGCGCATGGCCGCCTGGCACGGCGCGGACCACATGATGGTCATCCGCACGGCGGGCCAGAGCCACATCGACGGCCTGATCGAGGGCACTCCCGAGGGCACCGGCGGCATCGCCGTGACCCGCAAGCAGGTGCGCCTCACGCGCAAGGCGCTCGACCTGATCGAGGACGAGGTCGGACGCGAGATCAACTTCCACAGCTACGTTAGCGGCGTGGCCGGGCCCGAGATGGCGGTCATGTTCGCGGAGGAGGGCGTCAACGGCGCCCACCAGGACCCCCAATACAACGTGCTCTACCGCAACATCAACATGTATCGCAGCTTCGTCGACGCCGCCGTGGCCAAGAAGGTCATGGCCGCCGTGCGTATGGTGCAGATCGACGGCGCCCACAACGCCAACGCCACGTCGATCAAGGCGTGGAAGATCATGCCGGAGCTGCTCGTGCAGCACGCGATCAACTGCGCGTTCTCGGTGTCGGTCGGCATGCCGAAGGAGGACATCGCGCTCTCCACCGTGCCGCCCGACGCGGCGCCGGCTCCCTGCATGCGCATGGACCTGCCGTACGCGGTCGCGCTGCGCGACCTGTTCGGCGAGTACAAGATGCGCGCCCAGCAGAACACCCGCTACATGGAGAGCGACGGCCGCGACGCGACCGTCTCGCACGTCATGAACCTGATGATCTCGCGCCTGACGAGCGCCGACATCCAGTCGACGATCACGCCCGATGAGGGCCGCAACGTGCCATGGCACTACAACAACGTGCACGCGGTGAACACCGCGCGGCAGTCGCTCGTGGGCATGGACGGCCTGCGCGACATGGTCAAACTCGACCGCGACAACCCCGAACTCAAGGCGCGCGTGCGCGAGATCAAGGAACGCGCGGTGCTCTTCCTGGAGGCGATGGTCAAGGACGGTGGCTACTTCGCCTCCGTCGAGGACGCGTACTTCGTCGATTCCGGCGAGTACCCCGAGACCAACGACGATGGCATCGTGCGCAGGTCGACGGGCGGCGTCGCCGTCGGGACGATCGTCGAGCGCGCGGGCGACTACCTCGCGCCCGTGTGCCACCACTTCGGCGTGAACCACCTGCCCGAGGGCACAGAGCGCGCGTGCGACCTCATCGGCGGCTGCACGCTGTGCGACCACGACAAGGTCCCGTACACCGACGAGCTCGACCCCGAGGACAACGTGAACGTGCGTCTGGCCGCCACCGCCGAACTGCGCGAGAAGGGCCTCATCAAGCCTGAGGTGCAGTGGGCGGGCGACGGGATCGTGGTCGTGACCATGTTCCTGCCGGTCGGGCAGCGCGTCGCCGAGGCTGCCGCGCTCGAGCTGGGCCGTTCCATGAATCTCACGGAGTGCGAGGTCATCCACCGTCAGGTCATGCACCCGGCGGAGGGCACGCTCATCGAGCTCAAGGGCACGCTGGCGACCGCCATCGACCCGAAGACGCTGGTCATCCCCGAGCCGCCTGAGTCGCTCTCCGACGAAGAGATCCGCGAGTTCGTCGCGGAGCGCAACCTGCGTTGCGTCGCGGCGACCGTCGGCATGGACGAGCACTCCGTCGGCATGTACGAGATCCTCGACATCAAACACGGCGGGCTCGAGAAGTGGGGCTTCACCTGCACGCACCTCGGTACGTCGGTGCCGGTCGAGAAGCTGCTCGACGCCGCGATCGAGCACGGCGCGCAGATCGTGCTGCTCTCGACGATCATCACGCACGGGGACATGCACCGCCGCAACATGGAGAAGCTCGCCGACCTGGCGAAAGAGAAGGGCGTCCGCGACAAGGTGCTGATCATCGCGGGTGGCACCCAGATCACGGACGAGATGGCCCGCGAGTGGGGGATGGACGCCGGGTTCGGACGGCGCACCCACGGCATCGACGTCGCGTCGTTCATCGTGAAGAACATGCGCGAACGGGGCATGTGAGCACTCCGGGAGAAAAGCTCCAATACATACTGATACACACTCGTGATACGCTGGAACCATGTACAGGCGACTGAACATCACCTTGCCCGAGGAGACGCTCGCTCGCGCGGACGGATTCGCGAAGCGGGAGCGCTACACACGCAGCGCCCTCATAGCCGCCGCGTTGGATGCGTTCGTGTCCGAAGTGCCGATCGCGGGTGGGGTGGCGCGTGAGGTGTCCGCCGTCTACGCGCCCGATGCGGTCGGCCTCAACCCTGCCGTTCGTCCCAAGGTGCCCGGGATCATCGACGCGTGCCGCAGGCACGGCGCGCTCTACGCCGCGCTCGTCGGCTCATCGACCCAGCCGGACCCGGCGATAGCACCCGCCGATCTCGACATCCTCGTGACGCTGGACCCGACGCCGGAGGGCTACGCCCAGCGGTACTTCGACCTGCTTGCCGATCTCGAGCTGATCGCGGGCATGCGCGTCGACCTGATCGAGACCGGCTCCGTCAAGAACCCCTACCTGCGTGAGGCGTTCGATCGCACCAGGGTGGTGCTCTATGAGGTCGCATGATCCGAGAGTCGCAGTCGTCGACGTCCTCAGGGCGGGCGCCGAGATCGAGCGGTTCCTGCACGGCAGATCGCTGGTCGAGTATGAGTCGGACCGGCTCCTTTCGTCCGCCGTCGAGCGCCAGTTCGAGATCGTCGGCGAGGCGCTGACGCGCGCGCTCCAAGCCGATCCAAGTGTTGGAGCACACCTTGCCGAGGCGCGTCACGTCATCGGGTTTCGCAACCGGCTGGCGCACGGCTACGACACGGTCGATGACCGGCTCGTCTGGACGTTCGCCATCCAGAAGCTGCCCGCCCTGCTCGCCGCGGTGCGCGACGCCTTGGGAAGAGGACTCCACGATGACTGAACCCCGCGTCATCGACGCCCTCGTTGCCGAGGTCGGCTCGACCACGACCACGGTGACGGCGTTCGACGGGCTGGGCGGCTGGCCAGGGACCGAACCGCGGCTGCTCGGCCAAGGTGTCGCGCCGACCTCGGTCGCTCAGGGTGACGTCACGATCGGTGTCAACGCGGCCCGCGCCGACCTCGAGTCGCGCTTGGGGCCGCTAGAGCCGGACCTGACGCTCGCCACCAGCTCGGCGGCGGGCGGGCTGCGCATGACCGTGCACGGGCTGACGCAGCGCATGACCGCGATGGCCGCACAGGAGGCCGCGCTGGGCGCGGGTGCCGTGGTCGAGTACCAGACCTCCGGCCACCTGCGCGACCACGATCTGGATCGGATAGCCGCTGTGCGCCCGAGCCTGGTGCTGCTAGCCGGCGGCGTGGAGGGCGGCGACACCGAGACGGTGCTGTTCAACGCGCGTCGGCTCACCGAGCTCGCGGTGCGCCCCATCGTCGTCTACGGCGGGAACTCGCAGGTCGCCGACGAGGTCCGCGCGATGCTCGAGGGGAACGGGTTCCGTGTGCGGGTCACCGCCAACGTCTACCCGGGAATCGACGAACTCGACATCGTACCCGCGCGCGCCGCGATCCACGACGCGTTCGAGGAGCACATCACCCATGCGCCGGGAATGGAGCGCATCGCCGGGTTCGTGACCGGCCGCATCCTGCCGACGCCGGGGGCCGTGCTCGTCGCGGCCGAGCTGCTGGCGACAGCGCTGGGCGACCTCGTGGTCATCGACGTGGGCGGGGCCACGACCGACATCCACTCGATCACCGATGGCAGTCCGGTCTACGACGGCCTGCGCACCGACCCCGAACCGCACGCCAAGCGCACCGTCGAGGGCGACCTCGGCACGTTCGTGAGCGCGTCGCACGTCGCGGCGCTGCTGCCGGAAGGGGAGCGTCCCGCGGTGCTGCCGCCTGCGATACCCCGCACCGACGAGGAGATCGCATCGGCGCTCCTGCTCGCTCGCACGGCAGCGATGGCCGCCATGCAGCGGCACGCCGGGAAGCTGGCGCATCTCTATACGCCGACCGGGCGTCAGACGGTCGCGCGCGGCCGCGATCTCACCGCGTGCCGTCTCGTGGTCGGCACCGGGGGAGCGCTGACGCGGCTCCCGGGCGGGATCGGCGTGCTGGAGCAGACGCGGGGCCGGGAGGGCGGGGACCGCCTGCTGCCCGCACCTGACGCCGTGTGCGCGCTCGACAACGACTACCTGTTCGCGTGCTGCGGTTCGCTCGCGGGGTACTTCGACGATGATGCCATCGTGGCGCTGATGCGCCGCAGCACCGGACTGTAGGGAAGGCCCCGCATGCAGCTTGCACAGGCCACCGTCACCGTCGACCTCGACAAGATCGAGGACAACGCACGCATGCTCGCGCAGGCGCTGCCGGGCATCGCCATCGTCGGGGTGACGAAGGTCACCTGCGGCTCGCCGGAGGTCGCCCGGGCGATGATCGCCGGCGGTGCGACGGCGATCGGCGAATCCCGTCTCGAGAACGCCGCGCGTCTGCGCGAGGCCGGCATCACGGCGCCGATCTGGCTCGTTCGCTCACCGTCACCGGCGACCGCGGACCAAGCGGTCCGCGTCTCGGACGTCTCGGTGGTCAGCGAGACCGCGATCGTGGAGGCGCTCGACGCCGCCGCGGGCCGCGCGGGCCGTCGCTACGGTATCGTCGCGATGGTCGACATCGGCGACCTGCGCGAGGGCATGATGCCGGGTGAGCTGCCCGGATTCCTCGACCACGCCGCAACGTGCGCGAACATCGACATCCTGGGCATCGGCGCCAGCCTCACCTGCTATGGGGCGATCGTCCCCGACGAGACGAACCTGGGGCTGCTCGGCGCACTCACCGTCGAGGCGGAGGTCCAGTTGGGCACGCACCTTCTGGTCGCCGGCGGTAGTTCGACGTCGATCGCGCCCGTGATGGCGGGCCGTGCCCCGGCCGTCATCGACAACCTTCGCCTCGGCGAGGCGATCGTGCTCGGCGTGGATCCGGCGACCCGCGAGCCGATTCCCGGTCTGGCGCTGCATCGCGGCGCGGTGACCGTCTCCGCCCCGGTGATCGAGTGCAAGGTGAAGCCCTCGATGCCGATCGGCACGTGCGCGCAGGACGCCTTCGGGAACGTGCCGTCCTTCGAGGACCGCGGCGAGCGCCTGCGGGCCATCTGCGCCATCGGGCGCCAAGACGTGGTGCCGGAGCAGCTCGCCCCCGTCGACCCGCGTGTGATCGTGCTCGGCGCCTCGAGCGACCACCTCGTGCTCGACGTGGAGGATCTGCCGGTCGCGCCCGCCATCGGCGAGCCGATCACTTTCGTTCCCGGCTACTCGTCGATGCTGGCGCTCTTCACCTCGTCGTATGTCACGAAGGAGTTCGTGCGCGGCGCGTAACGGGTTGGCGTGCGCCGAGCGAGGGTACACAGAGGCAGCGGGCTCGCGCCGCGCTCCTTGCTGCAGTGACGCGCGGCTGAGGCGCTCGGTTCGGGGCCGTGTCGGGTGCCCTGAGTGCTACCCTGATTGGCGTCTGTCACGCCGCTCCATGCGGTGCGACGACCCACCAAGGGGAGCGCGTGTCGATCGAGTCCAGAAAGCCGATCCGGGTGTTGCAGGTCGTCCGCCCCGCGGCTGGCGGCATGAAGGGTCACGTCCTGCAGCTGAGCGTCGGTCTGCGCTCCCACGGGTTCGAGTGCGAGATCGCCTGCCCCGGCGACTCGGAGCTGGTCCATGACGCCCTCGAGGCCAACATCACGGTCCACCCCGTCCCCATCGTGGGGCCGCTGGACCCGCTGCGTGACCCGCTGGCGATCATCTCGCTCGCCGAGATCATCCGCGAACGGCGCCCCGCGCTCGTCCACGCACACGGGTCCAAGGCTGGCCTGATCGCCCGCATGGCCGTGCTGCTTGCGGGCCGCCCGCCCGTCATCGTGACCGTCCACAACCAGGTCCTCTACGGCGGCATCTCGCCTCTGATGCGCCGCGTCTACATCGCCATGGAGCGTCGCCTCGCACACCGGACCGCGCGGATCATCACCGTCTCTGAGGCGCTCCGCGCCGAGATGACCGATGTCTTCTGCTTGTCGTCGAGGCTGGTGACGACCGTCTACAACGGGCTCGACCTCGCCCCGTTCGTCGCGGGCGGTGACCGCGCGGCCTCCCGGAAGCGCCACGGGATCCCGCCCGACGCGCTCGCCATCGGCCTCGCCGCGCGCTTCGCTCCCCAGAAGGGGCTCGATCTCCTTGTCGAGGCAGCTGTCCCGGTGCTCGAGTGCGACCCCGACGCCGTGCTCGTGCTGGCCGGCGCGGGTCCGCTGTTGGAGGTCGTGAAGACCACGGCCCGCGCGACCGCGGTTCGCGACCGCATCCTGTTCCCGGGGATCGAGACCGACATGCCGGGACTGCTCTCCGCGCTCGACATCTACGCCTCCGCCGCGATCGCCGAAGGTCTCGGTCTCGGGACCATCGAGGCGATGGCCGCAGGACTGCCCGTCGCGAGCACTACGGCCGGCGGAACGCCGGAGGTCGTGGATGACGGCGTCACCGGGCTGCTCGTGGCGCCCGGGAAGGCGGCCCCGCTCACGGCGGCGCTCCGGCGTCTCGCGAAGGACCCCGCACTGCGCAGGCGGATGGGAGAGGCCGGCCGCGTCCGGGCCCTCGAGCGCTTCACCGAGGAGCGGATGCTCGCCCGCACCGCGGAGGTCTACCGGGAGGTGCTGCGGTGATCCGCTTCGCCGACATCCTCGTCGGGAACGGCGGCCAGGTCCGCTGCTCGCGATGCCATGGCGAGCCGCAGCCGGCGTCGTATCGTCCCGCGGAAGAGATCGCCCGGGAGATCTCCATGGCCTGCGCCCTGTGGGACGGCATGCCGGGACCCAACATCCTGTTGACCGGAGCCGAGCCGTTCGGTCATCCCGAGCTGCCCGCGCTCGTCGCGGCGGCCACCGACGCGCACTGCCGGCGCCTGTGTCTCGATACCGACGCACTCGCGCTCCGGTCGCCCCAGAACGCGGGCGGGTCGCTGATGGCGGGCGTGCGCCATCTGCGATGGACGATCCTCGGCGGGACGCCGGGCGTGCACGATGCGCTCTACGGCGAGCCCGGCGCTCTCGATGCATCGGTCGAAGGGATCCGCTCCTTCGCTTCGATAGCCTCCGACGAGGCGCTCTCGATCAGCGTGACGGCCGTCGTGCCCGTGTGCCGCCACAACGCGCACGACCTGCCCGCAGCCGCCGGGCTCGCGGTCGACGCCGGGGTCGATCGCATACTGCTGCACGTCGAAGACGGGGGCCTCGACCTGGCGTCCGCGCTCCCGTGGATGAGTGCCGCGTGCGACACCGGTGTGGTCAACGGCGTGTGGGTGGAGGTCGAGGGCGTGCCGTTCTGCCTGCTGCCCGGCTACGACCTGCACGTGGCGGACGCCGTTCGCGAGCGCCCGGGCGCGAAGACGCCGCTGTGCGCGACGTGCGCGCTCGATCGCGTGTGCGCGGGCGCGCCCGCAGGCGCGAGCGCCGATCAGCTCGCGACGCTGTCACCCCCGCCGTTCGCTGCGAGGCTGGCCGTATCCGTGTCCCGGGCGCGGGGGGTCGACGCCTGATGGCCACCGCTCCGCTCCGGTGCGCGATGCTCGCGCTCAACTCGCCCGGCTACCGGTCCTTGGCGCTCGGCTACCTGCGCGCGTACGCACAGTCCGATCGCCGGCTTGCCGGCCGCGTCGCCTTCGAGACGCTCGACCTCGACACCGACGTCGACCCGTGGTGGGTCGCTTGGCGGGTCCTGGGACTCGAGCCCGACGTCCTGGCGGTCTCGGTCACCTGTTGGAACGCGCGTGCGGTGTACGAGGTGTGCCGCATCGTGGCCTCTGTACGCCCTGAGTGCGCCATCGTGCTGGGAGGGCCCGAGGTAGGTCCCGCCGCGGCGGAGGTGCTCGCCGCGCACTCGGAGGTCGGCGTCATCGTGCGCGGCGAGGGCGAGCTGACCTTCGCAGACCTGCTGGCGGAGCTCGCCGGCGGAGGCAAGGCGTGGCGCGTCGACGGCATCACCCTGCGTCGCAGCGGGGAGATCGTCGCGACGCCGGACCGCGCCTTGGTCGCCAACCTCGACGACCTGCCGTCGCCGTACCTGACGGGCGTGCTGACGCCGGTCGACGGGGGCGCCTACCTGGAGACCTACCGCGGGTGCCCGCACCGCTGTGCGTATTGTTTCGAAGGCAAGGGCTACGGGCGGATCCGTTCCTTCTCGGATGAGCGCATCGCCGCCGAGATCGACTTCGTGGCGGCGGCGCCGGGCGTGAGCACATTCTCGTTCATCGACCCGGTGTTCAACCTCACGGGCGAGCGCCTGAGGATGCTCGCGGCGCGGATGGCCCCGCACGTCGCGCGCGGTGTGCGCCTGCATACCATCGAGGTCGACATCGAACGCATCGATCCCGAAGCCGCTGCGGTGCTGCGTTCGGCGGGCGTCGCCAGCGTCGAGACCGGTCCGCAGACGATCGGGGCGGGTGCACTCGAGGCGTGCCATCGTCCGTTCAATGCGGAGCGGTTCGTCGCCGGGGTCGCGGCGCTTCGTCAGACGGGGATCTCGTGCGAGTGCGACCTGATCGTCGGCCTGCCGGGCGACGATGCCTACGACTTCCTGGCGGGGTTGCGCTTCGTGCTGGCGCTCGACCCCGGCAAGATCCAGTCCTCGACGCTGCACGTTCTGCCCGGCACGGAGCTGTGGGAGCGCGCAGCGGAGCTGGGGCTCGAGTTCGACCGTGAGCCGCCGCACGAGGTTATCGCGACACCGGGGATCGGCTTCCGCGATCTGCGCCGCGCCGAGGTGCTCGCCTCGTCGCTCCAGACCGCCTATCGGGCCCGTATCTAGTCCGCTCAAGAAGGAGTCACACGATGCCCGATCACGTATCAGCCCGTGCGCAGGCCGTGCGCCCGTTCGTCGTCATGGACGTCGTGGCCCGCGCTAAAGAACTCGAGGCCCAGGGGCACGACATCGTGCGCATGGACGTCGGCGACCCCGACCTCCCCACGCCCGATGTGATCACCCGCGCCGCCGAGGCCGCCATGGAGGCGGGGGATACGGGGTACACGCAGTCGATGGGGCTGCCGGACCTGCGCGACGCCGTGTCCGCGCGGTTCATGTCCAAGTACGGCGTCACCGTCAGCCGTGACGACATCGTCGTCACCCAGGGCACCTCTCCCGCGATGTTGCTGATGTTCGGCGCGCTGCTCGATCCCGGCGACGAGGTCATCCTGTCTGATCCCTGCTATCCGGCCTACCCGAACTACATCAACTTCCTCGGGGGCGTGCCGGTGCACGTGAGGGCGCGAGCGCAGGACGGCTTCAGGATGCGGATCGACGAGATCGAGGCGGCCATCACGCCACGCACCCGGTGCATCATGATCAACTCGCCGTCGAACCCGATGGGGACGGTGCTGCCGCCCGAGGACCTCGCCGCGATCGCCGCTCTGGCCGAGAAGCACGGTCTCTACGTGGCGAGCGACGAGATCTACCACGGGCTTGACTTCGAGGGGCGCGACCACACCATCCTCGAGTACACCGACCGCGCGTTCGTGCTCAACGGGTTCTCGAAGCTCTACTCGATGACCGGCTGGCGGCTGGGCTATCTGGTCGCGCCCCGGGCCTTCGTGCGTCCGGCCGAAGCGATCCAGCAGAACTTCTTCCTGTGCGCCAACCACTTCGTGCAGGTGGCCGGGACCACCGCGCTCCTGGAGGCGGATCCCGACGTCGAACGGATGCGGGCGATCTACGACGAGCGCCGGCGCTACCTGGTGCCCGCGTTGCGGGGACTCGGGTTGACCATAGACTCGCCGCCGACCGCGGCGTTCTATGTGTTCGCCGATGCGCGGTCGTGGGGGAGCGACTCACTGGCGCTCACCTACCGCCTCATCGACGAGGCGGGGGTCGCCGCCGCGCCGGGAGTGGACTTCGGGCCGGGCGGCGAGGGGTTCCTGCGCTTCAGCTACGTCACCGACATCCATCGCCTGCGGGAGGGCGTTTCACGCCTGGGCGCCTGGGCGGCCGACCGCGCGATCTGACGGGATCGTGCGCTCGCCGGTCGGGGATCGGGCGGGCCGGTGTCAGACCCGCGTGCGACACTCGTCCGCGAGCGATCGAACCACGGAAAGAGGCCACCATGTCCGTCTTCTCACACTCGCGTATCGAGTCCTACGAGACGTGCCCGAAGAAGTACGAGTTCTGCTACCTGATCAAGCCGCCGAAGGGCCCGGACGGCATCGAGGCGTTCCTGGGCAGCCGCGTCCACGACGCGCTAGAGTGGCTCTACGGTGAGGTCAAAGCGTGCCGGCTCCCTGACGAGGAGGATCTCGTCGAGCGCTTCCGCGCGGTGTGGGAGGCCGAGTGGAAGGACGACGTGCGCATCGTGCGCGCGGGCCGCACGGCGGACGACTACTCGGCGATCGGCGAGAAGGCGCTGCGCAGCTACTACCGGCGCTACCATCCGTTCGATCAGGCGACGACGATAGGGCTCGAGTTGAGGGTCAGGATGTCGCTGGACGACGAGCACGAGGTCACCGGGTTCATCGACCGTCTGGACAAGGTGTCCGACGGGGTATGGGAGATCCACGACTACAAGACCGCGTCATCGCTGATGACCCAGGACTCAGCCGACGCCAACCGCCAGTTGGCGCTCTACGAGCTCGCGATCCGGGAGATGTACCCCGAGGTGCGCGAGATGACGCTCGTCTGGCACTACGTGGCGCTCGACTGCGAGGTGCGCTCCACCCGCACGCCGGAGCAGCTCGCCGACCTGCGCGAGCAGGTCCTCTCGAGCATCAGGCATATCGAGGCGCAGACGAGCTTCCCGGCCAAGACCTCGGCCCTGTGCGACTGGTGCGAGTACCGGCCGCTGTGCCCGGCATGGAAGCACCAGTACGAGATCGAGGAGCTTCCCGCCGAGGAGCGTGCGCTGGAGCCCGGCGCCGTCCTCGTCGACGAGTACCTGCGCGTCTCGGACGAACTCTCGGCACTCAAGGCACGCCAGGAGGAGCTGCGGGACGCCATCGCGGCGCGCGCGGGATCCGACGGGATCGATCGGCTGTTCGGGACGGAAGGTTCGGTCAAGGTGTTCCGCTACCTGTCGGTGGGACTGCCGGACGCGAAGGACCCCCGCCGGGGCGAGCTTGAGGCCGAGCTGCGGGCGATGGGCCTCTGGGAGCGCTTCGCCTCGCTCGGCACGTTCCAGCTGTCGCGGGCGATCGGCGACGGCGCGATCGGCGCCGCGGAGCTCGGGCGTCTCGAGCCTTACATCACGCGCACCGACGGGGTGAAGCTCTATCCGAAGCGTCTGGGCTGATCTGCCAGGCCCGTCGGAATGGTGATGGGGCCGGGGTGTAGAATGGCCCTTCGGCACGGCCGTTGCTCCGTCACGGGGCGCGCATCAGCGCCGAACCACCGCGAGGGAGGGCTACGTGCCCCAGGTCTGGAGCAAGGCCGATCTTCATATCCACTCAACGCACAGTGATGGGCTCGCAACGCCCGAGGAGATAGTGGCTTACGCGGCCAACCGTACCGATCTCAAAGTCATCGCGGTCACCGATCACAACACCATCGAGGGCGGCTTGCGCGCGCTTGACGCCGCGGTCGACCACCCCGGGATCGAGGTGGTTGTCGGCGCCGAGATCACCTCGAAGTGGGGACACATCCTGGGGCTCTACCTGACCGAGGACATCCGCGCCGGTCTGAGCGCGGCGGACACCATCGCCGCGATCAACGAGCAGGGCGGTGTCGCGATCATCGCGCACCCCTTCGCCAACCGCGCGTTCGGCCCGTTCGGACTCAAGAGCCTCGGCGACAAGATCGACGAGGTCGCGTTCCAGGCGATGGAGGTCTACAACTCGTCGCCGTACCTGGTGCTTGCCAACCGGCTCGCCGCCAAGGCGTTCGCCGCCGGGCAAGGCGTGGCCGCCACCGGCGGCAGCGACGCGCACGTGCTCAAGGCCGTGGGCCGCGGATACACGTTGTTCCGGGGAACGACCGCGAGCGAGCTGCGCCGGTCGATCGATGAGCTCGAGACGAGCGCGGTAGCACAGCGCGGCGGCATGTCGATCGCCCTCCGCTACATGTGGCGCTACCCTGCCATACGGCGGCAGCAGACGCTCAACCACGAGCGGTGCCGCGCGCACTGACCGTCAGGCGCCGGGCGTACCGCCCTCGGGCAGGAGGCGCCGAGCGGCGTCGGCCACGGCCCTGCGCAGCGCTGCGATGACCGCCGGGTCGTCTCCCAGGGGGTCGACGAGTGCCACCCGGACGTCCGACTCCGTGCAGGCGCGTTCCGCCGCCATCGGAAGGTCCACCGTGGTGGCCAGAGTCGCGAACAGCAGGTCGACGGGTACCAGCGCGACGTGGCTCGCCCCGAGCGCGGCCAGATGTCGCACCGCCTCGCGGATGTCCGGTTCCTCCCACTCCAGCCATGCCTGCCGGATGCGCTCCGCAGGGAGTCCTGATTCGATCAGTTCAGCCCGGATCCGCTGCGCCAGGTAGGTCGACTGTTCCATCGCCTCGGGGAATAGGCGGTCGATCTGCCAGGGGTTGCCGCGAGTGACCAGCACGACCCCGTCAACGATCCCGGCGTCACCGAACGCTCCGAACGCCCGTTCCGCCGCCCGGACGGCGAGCGCGTGGGACGCCCACAGAGGTTCCGTCGTCTCGACGGCCAGGCGCGATCGTGCAGGGTCGAGAGCGTGGACCTCCGCGGCTGCGGCGTCGAAGGCGGGCGTCCACGCGACGGCCAGGGCCGCGATCACGATGTGCCCGCCCGAAGCGGCCGCCAGCCTCGCGGCCGCTTCGGGCGCGGACGAGGCGCCGGTGCAGAACGCGACCTCCACCGAGTCCGCGATCCCGTCGGCGCGCAGTCGCGCGGCCAAGGCGGTCGCGACCGCGTGGACGGCGGCTCGCGCCGGGCTTCCCCTGCCGGTCTTGTAGCGGGCGCGCTCGGATGCGTAGACGAAGGGCCGCGCGATATGGGGTGGCAGTGGCACCTCGCTGTGCTCGAGCGAGGTCATGTCGCGCGTGACGTCGCTTGCACGGTATTCCTCGCTCTCGGCATCGGCGAGCAGCAGCACGCCGACCGAATCGTTCGGGGCCACCGGGCCGAGCGCGGTGTGCGCCGGCCGGTGTCGCGCCACTGGCGGCAGCAGCTCCGACGCGAGCGCGTAGCCGCCCGCGAGCGCGCCGATCGCGATGAACAGCGACGCGATCGAGGTGTCGGCGCGTCCGCTCTGCGACCACACGGCGGCTGTCGCGGCGACGAGGATCGCTGCCGTGGCGGTCGCCACGACGCCTGCCATGGCGAGACGGGACCGTCGGACGACGAACCCCGCGCACGTCACCGCACCCGCGAGCGTCCCGGCGACCAGCGCCACGGCGAACGGCAGGAACCTCACCGATGGCTCCCGTAGGCTTCGCGCTGCGCCATCACGCCCGGCTCAGCCGGCATCGGGTGCGGTCCACGACTCCGGGAGATTCACGTAGCGCAGCAGCACGGCGAGCGCCTCGTCGACGATCTCGTCCTTGGTCGTGGCTTCGCCGGAGGCGAGGCATGACTTCATCGAGTGGCCGATGATCAGCAGCCCCACCTGATTGAGGGCGGACTTGGCGGCCATGACCTGCGTGAGGACGGCGTCGCAGTCCTTACCCGAGTCGATCATGGACTGCAGGCCGCGGACCTGGCCTTCCAGTCGCTTGAGACGGTTCAGGATCCGGGTCCGCTCCTGGTCGGTGGCGACGAGGGGCGTGCCGGCGCTGGCGTTCGAGGTCATTGCGGTCCTCCCATGACGAACGGTAGAGTGGGTCCCTGCTTCGACGCAGACTATACCCCTAGGGGGTATGTGTTTCCACGACCTCGGCCGTCACTCGGCCAGCCATCGAAGAGGGGGAGCGACGTGTCGCCGGAGCGCAGGAGCACAGAGCGCGTGATCACAGCACCGGGCTTCGTACCGAACCCGCTGCGAGGCTACCTGCTCGCGGCGCTGGCGGCGGCGGGATGGGCGGTCGGAGGGCTCACCGCCAAGTGGCTGTTCGTAACGACCGGCGCCGAGGTCGACCCGGCGACCCTGTCGGCCGCGCGGGCGCTGCTCTCTACGGTGATGCTGCTGGTCTATCTCGGTCTGTTCAGGCGCCGCGAGCTTGTGGTCCGCGTCCGCGACCTGCCGTTCCTCGCGGTGTTCGGGGTGGCGGGTCTGGCGCTGGTCCACTTCACCTACTTCGCCACGATCCAGCGCACCAACGTGCCCACGGCCATCCTGCTCGAGTACCTCGCACCGATCCTGGTGCTCGGCGTGTCGGTGGCGTTCCTGGGGGAACGCATGACATGGGCCCTGCCGGCGGGCGTCGTGGCTTCGGTGACCGGATGTGCGCTGATGGTCGGCGCGATCGGCGGCGGGGGGCTGAAGGTGTCCCCGGACGGCATCGCGTGGGGACTCTCCTCCGCGGTGTTCTTCGCGCTGTACACGGTGCTGGGCAAGTACGCCGCGCCACGCTTCTCGCCGTGGACGCTGCTGACGTACGGGCTGGGGTTCGCGACGCTGTTCTGGCTCGTCTACCTCGGCGGACCCGGGCCGATCCTCGGCGCCCTGGCCGACGGCCGCACATTCCTGGCAGTCGCCGTGATGGCGCTCGTTAGCACGATCGTGCCGTTCGGCGCGTTCCTCGCCGCCCTGCACCACATCGACGCGACGAAGGCCAGCATCACCGCCACGCTCGAGCCCGTGCTCGCCGGGATCGCGACCTACCTGATCCCGCTGTTCTACGCCCCGCTCACGCCGCTCCAGCTGCTCGGCGGAGCGCTCGTCATCATCGCGGTCATCGTCGCCCAATGGCCTCACCTGATGGCCGCACGCGCGGGGCGCGGCGTCGCCGAGGCAGAGCTTCCTCCTCCGACCTAGCGAGCCGCGTTCTCGGCGCACCGACGTCGGATGGGCGATAATGGAGCCTGCCACGCGCATGGGGCCGATTCGGGTCAGGCGTGGCCGCGACGGGAGCGCAATGGATCTCCAGCAACGGCCCGAACTCAGACAGAAGATCACGCTCTCCCCTCAGGTTTACCAGGGGTTGAGCATCCTCGCCATGCCCGTCGCCGAACTCAAGACGCTCGTCGAGATGGAGCTTCTGGAGAACCCCGTCCTTGAGGTCGAGGAGTTCGAGGACGCGGTCGAGGAGCCCCAGGAGGAGCGGTCGGACACCGACGATGACGACCGGTCGTGGGACGAATGGCTCGACCGCTACGAGGAACTGGCCTCCTCCGAGCCGGTCATCCCGCGCGACCCCGACCTCGAGGGCGTCGACACCGAGGACTACGTCGGGTCGATCCAGTCGTTCGGTGACTACCTGGAGCAGCAGCTGGCGATGGTCGACCTCACGGACGAGGAGGCACGCGCGGCACGCGCGGTCGTCGGCTCGCTCGACGATGACGGCTTCTTCTGCGTGAAGATCGAGGAGATCGCGCAGATCGCCGGCGTGTCGGTCGAGGTCGCCCGGCGCGGGCTCGAAGTGGTCCAGCAGCTCGACCCGCCGGGGGTCGGCGCGCGCAACCTGGCGGAGGCCCTGCGTATCCAGTTGGAGTTCCTGGGTATCGACGAGCCGCTCCTGCTGCGCATCGCGGAATCGCACCTCGACGACATCGCCGGCAGCCACCTGCGCAAGGTGGCACGCGCTTTGAAGGTCGACGAGGCCGAGGTGCGCCGCCTCGTCGACATACTGCGCCTGCTCAATCCGCGCCCCGCGGGCGCGTTCTCACCCGGGCCGTCGCCCGGCTACATCGTGCCCGACGTCACGCTGCGCAGGTTCGACGAGGGCTGGGTCGTCACCCCGAACACCGATGCGGTGCCCACCCTGCGCGTGAGCACGCGCTACCGTTCGATGCTGCGGCAGGGCTCAGGCGCGGACATCGAGACCGTGCGCTACCTCAAGGACCACATCCGCGCCGCAGAGGCGTTCATCCGCAACGTCGACCGGCGCAAGGACACGGTCACCCGCATAGCCGAGATCGTCCTCGAGGTCCAGCGCGACTTCTTCGAGGACGGCAAGGGCCCGCTGAGGCCCCTGCGGCTCGAAGACGTCGCGGTCGAGATCGGGGTGCACCTGTCCACGGTCAGCCGTGGAGTCACCGGCAAGTACATGGCGACCCCCTATGGGATGTTCGAGCTCAAACACTTCTTCTCGGGGGGCTACCGCACCGCCTCGGGTATGGACGTCGCCGCGACGACCGTGAAGAAGCGCCTGCGGGAGATCCTCTCGGAGGAGGAGGCTAAGCGGCCGCTCTCCGACCAGCGTCTTGCCGACCTGCTCAGCGACGAGGGGATACCGGTGGCGCGGCGCACGGTCGCCAAGTACCGCGAGGAACTCGGGATCGATCCGTCATGGGCCAGGAAGCGGCGTTAGATGGCGGAGGAGACCCCGCAGACCACTTCCCTTCCTGTCGTTCCCGGGCCGTCGGACGGCCGTCGCATCACACGGGACGTGCTGACGATCGTCGCGATGCTGATCGGGATCACGATCCTGCACACGATTCAGGGCGGCCCGGAGGCGGGCTTGTTCCACGAGTTCTACCGCCGCCTGTACTACCTGCCGATCCTCTACGCCGCATTCGTGTTCGGCGTGCGGGGCGGCCTGCTCACCGCGATCGCATCGGCGATCCTCTACGCCCCGTGGGGCGACCATGGGGCCGGCGGGCAAGCGCAGTTGCTCGGCCTTGCGGTCGCTGACGGGCTCGAACTGGTCATGTATCTCGTCATGGGGGTGCTCTTCGGCCGCCTGCGCGACCTCGAGGGCTACCGGACCCGCGACCTCCAGCAGGTCTCCGTGCGGCTGGAGGAGGCGTATCGCGCCCTCGAAGAGCGCGCGGTGCAGCTGCTCGCCATCCAGGACTACACGCAGTCGATCCTTCGTTCGGTGACCTCGGGCGTGCTCACGGTGGGGCCGGACGCGTCGGTGGCGACCGTCAACCCGGCCGCCGAACGCATCCTCGGAATCGCCGAGGACGTCGTGGCCGCGCGTTCGCTGCCCACGCTCTTCCGTGACGACGGCGGACTGACACTCGATGTCCGCAAGGTCCTGGAGGGCAGGATCCCGCGCATCATGCACGATCTGCGTCTCGTCACCATCGGCGGCAAGGTCGTGCACGCGCAGGTGTCCGTATCGCGCATGCGCGATGTGGGTGGGCGCAAGCTCGGCGCCGTTGTGACCGTCGAGGACGTGTCGGACGTCCAGGCGCTGACGGAGCAGCTCATCCGCGCCGATCGTCTCGCGGCGATGGGCGAGCTCACGGTGGGCGTCGCGCACGAGGTCCGCAACCCGCTGGGGATCATCAGGGCGTCGGTGCAGCTGATGGAGGATGCCGAATGCAGCCGCGAACGGGTCCACGAGGCGGCGAAGGTCATCAAGCAGGAGATCGACCGGCTCGACCGAGTCATCAAGGCGCTGCTCGACTTCGGCCGCCCCGCTCCGCCGACCATGCGGCCGGTGGCGGTGTCGCAGGTCCTTGAGGATGTCGCCCTGTTCTCGCGCACGTTCGCGAGCCGGGCGCACGTTGAGATCGTCGAGCGCTACTCGGACACGGCGCCCGACGTGGTCGCCGACCCCGAGCAGCTCAAGCAGGTGTTCGTCAACCTGATCAGCAACGCCGTGCAGGCGATGCCCGCGGGCGGTACGCTGACGATCGAGACCGGCGCAGAGGCCGGCTTCGTGTTCATCCGCTTCTCGGACACGGGCCCGGGCATCCCGGACGGGGTCCGCGACAAGATCTTCAACCCGTTCGTCTCCACGCGTAGCGACGGCACCGGGCTGGGACTGACGATCGTCCATCGCATCGTCGACGAGCATGACGGGCACATAGAGGTAACGAGCGAGCCGGGCGAAGGCACGACCTTCACGGTCTGGCTTCCGGCTCTCCAGTAGCGTTGCGGAAGGGGTCGACCACGGCATGGCCAAGCGAGTCCTGATCGCCGATGACGAGAAGAACATGCGGTGGGTGCTCTCCGAGGCCCTCGCGGCCGAAGGCTACGAGGTGTTCCAGGCCTCGGACGGCAAGGAGGCGCTGACGGCCGTCGACGAGCAGCACCCCGACCTTATGGTGCTCGACCACAAGATGCCGTCTCCCGACGGCATGGAGGTGCTCCGCAAGATCCGCGCGAAGGGGGAGACCTTCCCCATCATCATGCTGACGGCGCACGGCAACGTCGCCACCGCCGTCGAGGCGATGAAGGCCGGGGCGACCGAGTACCTCACGAAGCCGTTCGACCTCGGCGAGCTGAAGCTCTCCATCGACAAGGCGATCCGGATCTCCGAGCTCTCCGCAGAGGTGGAACGCCTGCGCGAGGAGCTCGAGCGCGACTGGGACATAGAGGGCTTCATCGCCGCCGACCCGCGCATGATCGAGATCCTCATGACGGTCGAGAAGGTCGCGCCTACCAGCGCGACGGTGATGATCTACGGCGAGTCGGGGACCGGCAAGGAGCTGATCGCGCGCGCGATCCATCGTCTCTCGACGCGCGGGGCGAAGCCCTTCGTCGAAGTCCACGCCGGCGCGTTGCCCGAGACCCTCCTCGAGAGCGAGCTGTTCGGCTACGAGAAGGGCGCCTTCACGGGCGCCGTCACAGCGAAGCCCGGCCGGTTCGAGCTGGCCAACGGAGGAACACTGTTCCTCGACGAGGTGGGCGACATCTCGCTCGGCGTGCAGGTGAAGCTGCTGCGGGTGCTCCAGGAGCGCAGGTTCGAGCGGCTCGGAGGCACGCGCTCGATCGACGTCGATGTGCGCGTCGTCGCTGCGACGAACCGGGACCTGCAGCAGCTGATCGCCGACGGTTCCTTCCGCGAGGACCTGTTCTATCGCCTCAACGTCGTTCCGATCACGCTCCCTCCGCTGAGGCAGCGTCAGGGCGACATCCCTCGCCTGGTCGCGCACTTCCTGGACAAGTACAAGGCCGGTGGCAAGACCATCACGAACGAGGCGATGGAGGCGCTCGCGGCCTACCCGTGGCCGGGGAACATCCGGGAGCTCGAGAACGCCATCGAGCGCATCGTCATCCTGGCAGCCACCGACGAACTCGGGCTCGACGACCTGCCCTCGGAGGTCAGAGCGGGCGTGGCCCCAGGAGCGAGCAAGACCCACATGTTCGAACTTCCGGAGGACGGCCTGGATCTCGAGGAGGTCGAGATGGACCTGCTGCGCCAGGCGATGGACCGCTCCGGCGGCAACGCCATCAAGGCCGCCAAGCTCGTGGGGCTGACGCCGAAGACCCTCGAAGCCAGGATGCATCGGCTGGGTCTCCAGTAGATCGTCGCATCACGGTCCCCCAGCCGAGATTGATGACGGCGACCCTTGGCACATGCCTTGCACTTGCCTTCGCCCGAGGTGCAACGGCAAGCGGACCGGGGATCGAATGAGCGACACGCACGGCCGCATGCGTCTGGTAGCGATACTGGGAACGGTATCGGGTCTTGCGGCGTTCTTCTGGGTCGTGAGCCTGATCGACTCGGGCGGCTCGACGGTCGCCGATGCGCGCTCTCTGGAGCTGTTCCTAGCGCTTCCGGTGCTCGCCGTGCTCACCCTGGCCGGTGCGACGTGGTTCGTCTACAGCAGGGACGGCGGCCACCGCGCCGAGCCGCGGGCCTACGTCGAATGCGATTCCTGCAGCCGCGCGATCCTGGAGGAGTGGCGTCTGTGCCCGTACTGCGGGTCGCGGGTCGAGCACGACGCGGGAGCCGAGGGAACCGCGCACCAGATGCCCTGAGCCTGTCCGTCGCCGCGGGGCTATCATGGTGCGCGCACGTTCGTGACGTGGAGGTCCATACCGACTTGAGAGGGTGACGACGATGGCTGCACCGGTCACCACGCGTCTGCATACCACCGGGCTGCACTGCCAGTCCTGTTCGATGCTCGTGAAGATGGAGCTCGAGGACCTTCCCGGCGTCGAGTCGGCCGAGTCCGACTTCAGGACGGGCATGACCGAGGTCGTGTACGACCCCGATATCGCCACGGTCGAGTCCATGGTCGCTGCTGTTGTCGCCGCCGGTTACGGTGCTGAGCTTGCAGAATAGCCGGAGCCGCTCCGCGGGTCTGCGCGGGAGCTCTTGCGTCGGACGTGCCGGGGGGAGCGCGCGATGACTGGTCAGGTCGGTTTTGCGGCCGCGTTCGGCGCGGGCATCGTCTCGTTCCTGTCCCCGTGCGTGCTGCCGCTCGTGCCGGGCTACCTGTCCTTCCTCGGCGGCCTGGCGTTCGGCGACACCCCCTCGCGTCACACCCGCGCCGGCGACGTCCTGCTCCCGGCCCTGCTGTTCGTACTCGGCTTCTCCGCCGTGTTCGTGGCGCTCGGTGTCTCCGCGTCCCTGCTCGGCGGGGTGCTCACGGCCAACCGGCTGCTGATCTCACGGGTCTCCGGCGTCATCATCATGGCCTTCGGCTTCTTCATGCTCGGGCTGGTGAAGGTGCCGTGGCTGTACGGCGAGGCGCGCTTCGACCCCGCTCGCACGCGTGTGCTGGGGAGATGGGCGGCTCCGGTGATGGGCATGGCTTTCGGGTTCGCCTGGACCCCCTGCGTGGGGCCGATCCTGGGCTCGATCCTGATGCTCGCCGCAGGCAGCGGCCACGCCGGTGAGGGGGCCCTGCTTCTCGCCGCGTACTCGGCAGGACTGGGCATCCCGTTCCTGTTGGCTGCGGCACTGCTCGGAAAGGCCGCGGGTGTGCTCAAGTGGCTCAACCGGCACGCGCTCGTCATCGCCCGCGTCTCGGGTGTCGTGCTGATGGCGCTCGGTGCGCTCATCGCCACGGACACGCTCGGAGTCGTCACCGTGTTCTTGACACGCTGGGTCCCGTTCGCCGCGGGAGGATAGCTGCGACTGGTCGGCAGCAGTCACCGTCGTCTACGATGGGCCGGGACGATCGACGTGTCGGTGGACGGGGGTGGCCCGGACGCGCTTGCGGGGGATGGGGCTTTCGGCTCGCATCACGGCCCTGGCGTTCGTCGCCGTCACGGCCTCGGTTGCGCTCGTGTCGATCATCTCCCTCGTGGGCGTCTACCGGTCGGTCCGTGCCGAGGAACGTGTGCGCCTGGACACGTTCCAGAAGCTGGTCGCCGGCAGCCTGGATGCGCGCTTCGACGGCGCCGAACGCTCGATCGATTCGCTGGCAGCCGAGATCGGCACGGCGGCGGCGACCACACTGCCGTCGCAGACCCGCTTGGACGGGTACCTCGAGGCCTACGCCGGGACTTTCGATGCTCTTGTACTCCTCGGTCCGGATGGCGCCACGACGTCATCGGGCGATCCTGATCCCGTCGCGCCGAAGTCGGTGCTGGCCGCGGTCGAAGCCACGGCAGCGGCACGGCCCGTCCTCGTATGGGACGACCTGACGGGTGAAGGACGGTTGTGGGCGGGCCGCACGGTGGGCGAGGGCGGGCGGCGTGCCGTCGTGCTCGCCCGCGTACGTGTCAACTACCTCGGCAGGACGCTGAGCGACGTAACGCTGGCCGGGGGCTCCCTGGTCGCGCTCGTGGTGGACGCGTCCGGCCGGAGGGTCCTCGCGTCGCCCGGAGGTCCGAGCCTGGAGCCGGGCAGCGTCGTCTACGCCGCGGAGGGCACGTCGGCGGTTCACGGGACGGCGAGCGCCAGCGCGTCGGGCGTGGGCCCGCTGAGCGGTTCGTGGGCGCTGATCACCCCTGACCACGGTCTCAGGTGGCGGGTGCTGGTGATGGAGGCCGAATCCGACGCGTTCGCGGGCGCGACGCAGGCGCTCATGCCCGCCATGTTGGCGATGCTGCTGGTCGCATGCGGCGCGGTGTTGACTGCATTCGCGTACAGCCGACGGCTGGTGGCCCCGCTCCGGGTGTTCGAGCAGCGGGCCCGGGACGTCGCGGCGGGCGGCTATGCGCGGCCCCTGAGGGCCGTCCGCGACGACGAGATGGGTCGTGTCGCCGAGGCGTTCAACGACATGGGCGTGCGGCTCAACTCGCTCCAGGACATGGCGCAGTTGCTCGCGAGCGCATCGAACCTCGACGATGTGCTCGACGCCGTTCTCGCGGCGATCGGACGGATCCTGGGCGCCGGAGACGCCGCCATCCTGCTCTCCGATCCGTCGGGCCTCGCGCTTTCACTGGTCCGCGGTCGCGGCTTGGCGGTGTCCGATGCGACCCTGCTGGTGCCGCTGGACGAGCCGTCGCCTGTCGCGAGTGCGTTCACCGAGGCGCGGGCGGTCCCGTTCGCGGGCGCGGAGGCGCCCGGTTCCGGCGCCGTGCACACGCTGTTCGGAGCGGATCCCGACCGCGCGGGGGTCGCCGTGCCGCTCGCGATGGGACCCGACGTCATCGGTGTCGTCGTGGTTCTCACATCGGGCCGAAGGGTGTTCACCCCGGCACAGGTCGAGACGCTGCGCGTGTTCAGCGCCAACGCGGCCGTGGCTGTGCGGATCTCGCGACTGTTCGCCGACGAGCGCTTGTCGCGGACCGAGGCGCAGGCGCTTCGGGACGTCGCGGAACTCAGCGTTCGCCCCAACGAACTCGGATCGGCGCTCGACACGGCCGCAGCGCTTGCGGCAGGCCTGCTCGGCTACGGCGGTTCGAGAGTGGCGATCGAGGGGCGCCAGCAGTTGGGACTCCGCTCGGGCCCCGACTCCTCCGCAGAGGCGCGACTGCTGGAGGCCTGGCACCACGTGGAGGTGGAGCGCCACCGGTCCGGGGTGCGTGCCGAGGAGCCGATCGTGGTGGCCGACGTGCGCCGGGCGCCCGAGCTCTTTGCATTGGTCGGCGCGGCGTGGGGGAGCGCGCTGTTCATCCCGGTGCTGCAGGGCTCGATCGTTCGCGGCGCGCTCGTGCTGCACGACGGCGCTCGCATGAAGTACCCCTCCACCCGTCAGCTGGCTATCGCGGAGACGATCGGACAGCAGGTCTCACTCGCGATCAGCAACGCCCATCTCCTGCAGCAGGCCCGCACGCGCGCCGCCAACCTCGAGACGGTGTTCCGCATCAGTCAGGCGGTCTCATCGGAGCTTCAGATCGGGTCCGTGCTGAGCCGTGTCCTCGACGTCGTGCAGAAGATCCTGTCCGCGGACGGGGTCGCGCTGATGTCCTACAGCCCCGAGCGCGAGGTCATCGAGACCTCGATGACACGCGGGCTATCCTCCGCCGAGCTGCTGCACTTCAGCGCGAGACCGGGCGAGGACATCCCGGGGCAGGTCTTCGCGGCGGGCACGCCGCTGGCCTACGGCGACCTCTCGGCACGCTCGACGCCGCTGGCGCTCGCGGCCACTCGCAGCGGGTTCGAGTCGCTGATCGCGGTCCCGCTCATGGCCCGCGGCCGGCCGATCGGCGTGCTCGCGGTCTATGCGGCACAGCCTGCGGCCTTCACCGGCGAGGACGTTGAATTGCTGCTGACGTTCGCATCACAGGCCGCGCTGGCCATCGACACCGCGTCGCTCTACGGGAAGGAGCACCGGGTCGCCTCGATCTTGCAGGCCTCCATCCTGCCCGATCGGCTCCCCGCCGTTCCCGGACTCGAGACCGCGAGCTTCTATCTGCCATGCGGCCCGGAGGCCGAGATCGGCGGCGACTACTACGATCTGTTCGTCACTCCGACGGGCGAGATCGCCCTCGCGATCGGCGACGTGTGCGGCAAGGGTGTCGCAGCCGCCACGAAGACGTCGATGGTCAAGTACGCGCTCCGCGGCCTGATCGGCGCCGGGGTCACCCCGGGGGTGGCTCTGGCGGAGCTCAACCGCCAGATCGCCGCGACCGGCGACCCTGCGCATATCGTCACGATGTGGGTCGGAGTCCTCGATCGCGTGTCGGGGACCCTGACGTATGCCAACGGGGGTCACCCTCCGGCACTGCTCCTCCGCTCGGGGACCCGCATGATCGAGCGGCTCGGCACGACGGGGCCCCTGCTGGGCGCTGTGACGCAGGCGGTGTACGGGGAGTGCCGGGTCGAGGTGAACGTGGGCGACTCCCTGCTGCTCTACACGGACGGTGTGACCGAGGCGAGGCAGGGGGCACGGCTGTTCGGGGAGGGCCGGGTCCGGCGGGTCCTGCGGCGTAGCCCGAACGCGCGTGCGTGCGTCGACGCTCTGCTGGAGGCGGTCAAGACGTACGCCGTGGGCCCCTTGAAGGACGACGCGGCCGCGCTCGTCGTCCGGCGGCTCGCCTGATCCGGACCGACCCCGGCGTGTGAGCGGCGGCGAAGACGGGTAGATTCCGCCGCGATGTATAGAGCGGCTTCTAGGGAGTCCGGCGCGTGATAACACTCAAAAGGCCGATCGGGTCGGCGACATGTGTGGTCGGTCTCACGGGCGATATCGATGCCGTGAGCGTTCCCGGCGTGCGGGACGCCATCGAGACCGCCGTCTCGGATGGATGCCGGACGATCGTGCTCGATCTCACCGCGGTCGCGTACATCGACTCATCCGCGCTCGGCCTGCTGGTGTGGGCCGATCACCGTCTCCAGCCTGTCTCGGGCACGCTGCTGCTCGCCGGGGCGGGTCGTGACGTCGGTCGGATCCTGGAACTGTCAGGCCTGATCGGTGTCGCGCCGTCTGTCTTCGTCGCCGACTCGGTCGAATCCGCGCTCGCGGGGCTGACGCCGCCGACGGGACAAGGCGACCCGCTGTGGACGCAGTCCTTCGAGGTTCCCGCGAACGCGTCTCTCATGGCGGAGGCGCGTGCGCGCATCGCCTCGATGCTGGCCCCGTTGGGCATGTCCGACTCGACGGTGTTCGATGTCAAGGTCGCCGCCGGCGAAGCGCTGGCGAACGCCGTGCGCTACGGCTCTCCCAACGGCACCGAGGATGCCATCCGGGTCGACGTCGGAGCCTTCGACGACCGCGTGGAGATCCTCGTCAGCGATTCCGGTCGCGGCTTCGACGGGATCGCCACGGCCTCGGTCGACGTGTTCGCTCCCGGCGGCCGGGGCGTCCTGTTCATGAGGGCGCTCATGGACGCGGTCGAGTTCGTCGGCAGCGAAGGGGAGGGGACCCGCGTGCGGCTGACCAAGCGCCGCATACGCCCCGTTGAGTCCGCCACGTAGACGCTCCGGGCAGGCATCCACGGTCCGAGGTGTGCCGGGCGGGGCCATAAGGTACCATCGATGCGTCGGCACCACGGCCGAGGGGAAACGCATGGAAGTCTACGAAGCGATCATGAACCGTCGTTCGGTCCGGAAGTTCGACGGCACTGCCGTCGAACTTCCCGTCATCGAGCGGATCGTCGCGGCCGCGGGCGCCGCGCCCTCCTCGCGCAACACCCAGCCCTGGCACTTCCACGTGACGACCGGGGCGACCCGTGACGCCGTGTGCGGAGTCACCGCCCTTTCGACGGTGCACCTGCAGGAGTACCTCGACATGCTGCCTCCGACGGACTACGAGGCGGCGGAGCGCTTCTTCGCGAGCCTCGGCAGCGCCCCCGTCGTGATCGTCGTCTCCATTCCGGTCCCGGAGGACGAGCCCGCCCGGATCAACGACACGCTCGGCACCGGGTGCGCCATCGAGAACCTCATGCTGGCCGCCTTCGCCGAAGGCCTGGGCTGCTGCAACATCACCTTCTCGTTCTGGGTCCGCGACAAGCTTTCCGACCTGCTCGGCCTGCCTGACGACCGGGAGATCATCTCTCTCGTACTGCTCGGCCATCCGGCTGAGGTGCCCGAGCCCGGTGTCCGGCGCGCCGACGTCGCGACCTACGTCGACTAGCGCGGTGGCCGGACGCTTCGACGCCGTCTTCTTCGACGTCGGCAACACGCTTCTGTACGCGTACCCCTCGGTGGGGCATGTGTGCGAGGAGATCCTCAGGGCCTCCGGCCGCTTGCACTCTCTCGACGAGATCGAGGGCGTTCTGACGCTGGTCGACGAGTACTACGAGGACCGCTACCGCACCGACGACACCTTCTGGACCAGCGATGAACGCGTCGCCGACGTCTGGAACGGCATGTACCTTCTGCTGTGCCACCGCCTGGGGATACCCGAGACGGACGCGGCCCCGCTGGCGCGCGCGGTCTACGATTCGTTCGGCGAGGTCGGCCGCTGGCACGCCTACGATGACGTTGCGCCGGCGTTCGAGCGCCTGCGCTCGGCAGGGGTCAGAGTCGGGATCATCTCCAACTGGGACGCCCGCCTCGAGGGGATCCTCGAGGGGCTGGGTCTCGGCTCGCTCATCGACACGGTCGTGTCCTCCGCCGCGGTGGGTCTGCACAAGCCGGACCCGCGGATCTTCGAACTCGCCTGCGAACGCCTCGGTGTCGCAGCGGAGCGATGCGCGCACGTCGGGGACCACTACTATGCGGATGTGGTGGGCGCGCGGGCCGCGGGGATGGTGCCCGTGCTGATCGACCGGCACGGCGCCGGCCTTCAGGCCGACGGCGTGGTGTGCCTGACGACGCTCGACGACCTGGAGGAGGCGCTTCGATGAAGGCGCGGAGTTGGATCGCAGCCGTGGCGGGACTCGTCGTCTGCCTGGCCGCCGCCTACGGGGCTTACACGTTGGCGAACTACTCTTGGAACCAGGTGGTGGACTACCGCGGCCCCTACACGAAGGCCGCGCTTCCCGCACCCACACCGCCGGTACCCGTGGGGAAGCCGGGTGCGGCAAGGCCCCTTCTCGTCTACGTCATCGTGGACGGCCTCCGCGAGGACGTCTCTCGCACGATGCCCATGCTCAACACCCTGCGCGCACACGGGCTCGACGCGACTGTGCGGACGTCGCAACCTTCGCTGTCGTTCCCGAACTGGACGACGCTGATGTCGGGGGCGCCGCAGCGCATCAGCGGGGTGACCACGAACTGGTTCACAGAGCGGGTGCCGGTCGAGACGCTCATCGACACCGCGCTCGCCGACGGGCGCACCGTCGCCGTGTCCGCGCCGACCGACTTCGAGATGCTGTACGGCGTGAAGCGGACCGGACACGTCTTCCTGCGCGACTGGGAGGCCGGTACCTACATGACCGGCGGGATCGTGGACAACGCGATCCGGTTGTCCAAGGAGGCGAGCCCGACCCTGCTCGTGGTGCACTTCCCGGACGTCGACGAGGCCGGTCACGCCTTCGGGGGCGCCTCCCCGGAGTACCGCGCGATGGCGCTCAAGGTGGACGCGGACCTCGGTCGTCTGGTGTCGGCGCTGCAGGGACCGTCGACGACCTTCGTGGTAGCGGCCGATCACGGCCATATCGACACCGGGGGTCACGGCGGGCCCGAGGACGTCGTCACGAAGGTGCCCGCGGTCTTCGCCGGAGCGAACGTGCGCCTCGGCACCGCGGATGGGACGCAGGACCAGGTCGCTCCCACGGTCGCGCTTCTGGCCGACCTGCCCGCTCCGCGCAACGCGACCGGTTCCCCGATGGACGTCACCCAGGCGGGCGCCGACGTGACGCGGTTCGCCGTGCAGCTGGACGCCGCGTACGGGGCGTACACGGCCGCCGTCACGGATCCCGCCACGAAGCCGAACACGAAGCGTCTGACGACCGAGGGCTACCGGATCGCGTTCGAGGACGCGACGGCCGCGCGGCTCGCGAGCGAGCGCTCGTCGCGCCTGCCCGCGTCGCTCCTGCTCGCCGCCGCATGCCTGCTCGCGCTGGTGCCGGTTGGAGTGCTGTCGTGGCGTGCGCTGGTCGCCGCGCTCGCGGGCACCGTGGCCTACTACGCCGTCTACGAGGGCCTGTACTTCGTCGCGCACGCCTACCGGTGGTCGCTGTCGTCGTTCAACTCCGAAGACCTGCTGAAGCCGTTCCTGAACGGGCGCATGACCGACGCGATCATCGCGGGGGTCGTCGCGGCCGTGGTCGCCGCCGAGGTCTACCTGCTCACCCGCAAGGACCCGAAGCGCCCCAAGGGCGAGTACCTCCCCGGGTGGCTGGCGCTCGGCGTCGCGACAATCCTGGTCATCCAGGCCACGATCGGCCTGCAGGTGGCGTGGTACCTGTGGTACTGGGGTGCGGGCGTGCGCTGGTACATCCCGGACCTTGCGATGGGCTTCAAGTACGATCTCGACCTCATCCAGCTCACGGGGCTCGGTGCGGCGGCGCTACTGGCGCCGATCGCGACGTACCTCGTGGCGCGTTTCCAGCCGTTCCGGACCGCGAGGACGACGGCGTCCGACGCCGGATCCTCCGACCTGTCGTAGACCCACTCAAGGAGCCCATCAGATGGCCGTGAAGGACCTGCGCGAGTTCATGGCGCTGCTCGAGAAGAATGGCCAGCTCAAGCGAGTGGCGGCCGAGTTGGACCCCGTCCTCGAGATCGGCGAGGTGACCGACCGGGTGAGCAAGGCCGTCGGGCCCGCGCTGCTCTTCGAGAACCCGGTGGACCGCGAGACCGGGCGCCGCTACTCCATGCCCGTCGCGATCAACCTGATGGGCTCCTACGACCGCATGGCGTGGGCGATGGGCGTCGACGCCGAGACGGGCACGTGGAAGGACCTCGACGCCGTGGGGAAGCGCCTCATGGACCTGTTGCCCCTCGACATGCCCGCATCCATGAAGGGCAAGCTCGACGTGCTGATGGGCCTGAAGGACCTGGCGACCGCCGGAGCCAAGGAAGTGAAGAAGGCCCCGTGCCAAGAGGTCGTGTTGCGCGGCGACGACGTCGACCTGGGCATCCTCCCGGTGCTCAAGACGTGGCCGGAGGACGGTGGGCGCTTCATCACGCTACCTCTGGTGGTCACGGCCAGCCTGAAGGGCAAGCTCAACGTCGGCATGTACCGGATGCAGATCTTCGACAAGACGACGACCGGGATGCACATCCACGAGCACCACGACGGCGCCAAGAACCTGCGCGAGCAGTTCGCGGCCGGTGCGAAGCGGGTGCCGGTCTCTGTCGCGTTGGGAGCCGACCCGGTCACCATCTTCGCGGCCACCGCGCCCGTCCCGCCGATCATCGACGAGTACCTTTTCGCCGGGATAGTGCGCGGCGAACCCGTCGAAGTGGTCAAGTGCGTCACTAACGACCTCATGGTTCCCGCCCACGCGGAGATCGTGCTCGAGGGCTACGTCGAGGCGGGGGAGACCCGCTGGGAGGGCCCGTTCGGCGACCACACGGGCTACTACTCGCTCGCCGACGACTTCCCCGTGTTCCACTGCGAGGCGATCACGATGCGCGGCGACGCGATCTACCCCGCCACCATCGTCGGTCAGCCCCCGATGGAGGACTGCTACATCGGCAAGGCGACCGAGCGGCTCTTCCTTCCCGTGATCAAGGCCATGATGCCCGAGGTCGTCGACTACGACCTTCCGCTGGAGGGCGTCTTCCACAACTGCGCCATCTTCCAGATCCGCAAGGAGTTCGCCGGTCAGGCATTCCGTGTGATGAACTTCGCGTGGTCGATGGGCCAGATGATGTTCACGAAGTTCGTGATCGTGGTGGACGCGGACGTCGACTGTCACGACTACTCCCAGGTCGCGTGGCGCTGCTTCAACAACGTCGACCCGAGCCGCAACATCCTGATCAGCAAGGGACCGCTGGATCGCCTCGACCATTCGAGCAACCTGCAGTCGTTCGGCTACAAGATGGGCATCGATGCCACGAGGCCGCTGCCCGGCGAGGGGCACGACCGGGGTTGGCCCGACGCGCTCGAGATGAGTCCCGAGGTCAAGGCCCGCGTCGACGCGATGTGGGGAGAGCTCGGCCTGTGAGCGACGCGCCAGCCGCACCGAAGCCCAACAAGATCCGGGTCCTGCTCGAGCTGGTGAAGTTCGAGCATTCGGTCTTCGCGCTGCCGTACGCGTTCATCGGCGCGCTGTATGGAGCCGTAGCCGAGTCGATAGCGCTCGGGCGTATGGGACCGATCCCCGGGGCCCCGTCGACCTCGAGCGCCGGGGTGTTCCTCCCGGGGACCTCGGCCTGGATTGCCGCGGGATCATGGCCTACGTGGAGTGCGTTGATCTGGGTCACCGTCGCCATGGTCGCGGCACGGGCAGTCGCCTTCGTCGCCAACCGCGCTGTGGACAAGGAGATCGACGCCCGCAACCCACGTACCGCCAGCCGCGCCGTTCCCGCGGGTCTGATCAAGGCGTGGGAGTTGTGGCTGTTCGCCGCGTTCATGCTCGCCACCTACCTGCACGCGGTCTTCCAGCTTGCGCCGGTCACGCACTCGCTGTGGCCGATACCGCTCGCGATGTTCCTCGTCTACCCCTACCTGAAGCGCTTCACGCCGCTGGTGCACTTCTGGCTGGGGGCGTGCCTCGGGCTGGGCGCCGTGGGCGGCTGGGCGGCCATGGGCGCCCCGCTGGGCGATCCCGCTCCGTGGCTTCTCGGCGCCGCCGTGGCGATCTGGACGGCAGGCTTCGACATCATCTACGCGACCCAGGACTACGAGTGCGACGTGCGCGACGGTGTGCACTCCGTGCCCGCTGACTTCGGCATAGCCCGGGCACTGCTCGTCACCAGGGCCACCCACGTCGCCGCTGTCGTCCTCTTCGTCGCAGGTGGCGTCTTGGCGGGTGCCGGCTGGCCCTACTTCGCGGGCGTCGCCGTTGCGGGCATACTCCTCGCGTACGAGAACGCGATCATCTCGCCCGATGACCTGTCGCGCGTGGACGCCGCGTTCTTCACGGTCAACGGCATGGTCGCCGTCGCGGTCCTCACCGGAGCGGTCGCAGACCGCCTTCTCGTCGGATAGGAGAACACCGGAAGTGAAGACCTGGGTCGTCACCATCACCGGGGCCTCGGGCTCCGCCTACGGGCTCCGTCTGGTGGAGCAACTGCTCTCCGCGGGGTTCGCCGTCACGCTGATCGTCACGAAGGCCGGACGCGAGGTCATGTCGTTCGAGACGGGTCTTGCCCTGCCCGATGCGGGGCCTGTGGCATCGACCGCCATGCTCCATTTCCTGGAGCTCCCTGCGACGATGCCCCTCACGGTCTCCGGGCAGCACGACCTGTTCGACGCGGCGGCGTCGGGATCCGCTCGCACGGAGGGCATGATCGCCTGCCCCGCGTCCATGGGATTCTGCGGTTCGATCGCGGCGGGCCTGGCCTCCGATCTGCCCGAGCGTGTCGCGGACGTCATGCTCAAGGAGCATCGTCCGCTGGTCCTGGTGCCGCGCGAGACGCCGTTCTCGCTCGTGCACCTGCGCAACCTGACCGCGCTGGCCGAGGCGGGCGCGGTGATCGTCCCGGCGAACCCGGCCTTCTACCACAGGCCGGCCACGATCGACGACCTCGTGGACTTCGTCGTGGGCAAGGTCCTCGATCAGATCGGAGTCGAGCACAGCCTCTTCGCGCGTTGGGGAGGGTAGCGGAGGTAGCACGCAGAGGGTCGGCTGCCCCCAGTTCCTGGCTGCTCCTCGCGTCGTCGCAGGGAATCGGGGGATAATCCTCTTGTGCCAGCCGATCGAGCCGCTGGCGCGATGCGTCACCCAGACGTCAGAGGGCGAGAACCGTGCCGGCGCTCCGCATTCGGACTGAGGTCGGACCCGAGCAGCTGTCTTTCGCTCCCGGAGGCTCGGTGGCGGACATCTTGCGTGCGACGCCGTACCCGGTGCGACAGCCTTGTGGGGGCCGCGGCAGGTGCGGCGGCTGCCGGGTCCGCGTCACCGAGGGAACCACCGGCGATCTCACGGTCACCGAGCGCAGGTACCTTTCCTCCGAGCAGGTCCGCAACGGGACGCGCCTCGCGTGTCAGCTGATCCCGGCGGCCGACCTGACCGTGGAGATCATCGATCAGGCGGTCGCGTGGCGAGAGCTGCGCGACGACGAGTACGCTCCCGTGTCGCCTCCATCGGTTCCGCCCGTCCTCTCAGCTGTTCCGGCGGGTCTCGGCGTGGCCGTCGATCTCGGAACGACGGAGATACGCGTGACTCTGTGGGACACGGTCAGGGGACGGCGGCTCGGCGGATGCACCGGCCCCAACCCGCAGTCGGCCTTCGGCGCCGATGTGCTGTCTCGACTCGGGACTGCTTCGTGGACGGGCGAGGACGCCGCCATCATCGGCCGCGTCGCCAGGGATGCCATCGGCGACGCCATCGGCTACGTGCTGCGGCGAGCGCACCTCGATCGCTCGGATGTGGGCCGTGTCGTCATCGTCGGGAACACCGCAATGCTCGCGCTTCTCACGGAGTGCGGCTACGACGCTCTCTTGGAGCCCGACAACTGGGCGCGGGAGATCGACTGCCCCGTGCCCGACGCTGGCGCGTGGGTCCGCTCATGGGGCCTGCCATCCGGCACGCGGGTCGTGGTCGCGCGGTCCTTGGCGGGCTTCGTCGGCTCGGACCTGCTCGCTGATGTGCTTGCGACGGGCATGACCCAGCGGAGCGCCAAGACGCTCCTGATCGACTTCGGGACCAATTCCGAGATCGCCGTGTGGGACGGGACGACGCTGTGGGTGACCTCGACCCCCGGCGGCCCGGCGTTCGAGGGCTGCGGCACGGACTTCGGCGTGCCCGCGGAAGCGGGGGCGGTCTACAGGGTCAGGCCGCTGGCCGGGTCGGACGGGTTCGACTGCGACGCGATCGGTGACCAGCCGCCACGAGGCCTGTGCGGCTCCGCGCTGGTCGACGTTGTGGCGTGCCTCGTCAGGGACGGCAGACTGAAGAAGACGGGCAACTTCGCGCGGGAGATCGGCGACGACGGCGTCGTGGTCGTCGGAGGAGAGCCGGAGCTCGTGCTGAGAAAGCGGGACGTCGACGCGTTCCAGCGCGCCAAGGCTGCGATAGGCGCGGGCACGCGGTGCCTTCTCGAAGAGGCGGGCGTGCCTTCGAGCGGTCTGGAGCGCGTCTGCGTCTGTGGGGCCTTCGGGCGATCCCTGGATGTGCCGAACGCGCAGTGGGTCGGCCTCCTGCCCGGCGGCGTATGCCTTGAGAGATTCGAGATGTGGGGGAACGCCGCGCTGGCCGGGTGCGAGCTCCTCCTCTTGGCTCCTGAAGGAGTGACCGCCCTGGATCGGGCGCGCTCGAACGCACGGCTCGTGAATCTGGCTCGGGTCCCGATGTTCGACGATCGGTTCGTCGAGAGCCTGTACCTGGAGCCTGCAAGAGAGACGCGGATGACAGAAGGTGAACCAGCATGACCGACGAGATCACGATCGAAGAGACCATCAAGGGCTACAACGAGGCGATCTTCGACACCGACCGGGACCGGGCTCTCGAGGTGGTCCACGAGGCGCTCGCCAGCGGCATGACACCGGAAGACATCGTCTTCAAGGTCGTCCTTCCGGCCATGGACCAGATGATCAAGGCCATCAGCGAAGCCTTCGACACCAACCTGGCCCAGCACTACATGACCGCTCAGATCGCGGATTCGGTGGTCACGGAGATGATCCCGAAGTTCAAGCAGGCTCCGGAGGTGGCCGGCCGCGTCGTCATCGGGTCCGCCGAGGGTGACCTCCACTCGCTCGGGAAACGGATCGTCATCGGGTGCCTGAGGGCGCGCATGATCGAAGTGACGGACCTGGGGGTGAACGTCTCTCCTGCGAGGTTCGTGGATGAGGCCGTCGCACACGGCGCGTCGGTCATCGGGGTCTCGGCGATGATGGTCCACACCGCGCGCGGGCCGAACGGGTCCCTGGGAGTCCGGCGGATCCTGAAGGAGCGGGGGCTCGAGGACCGCATCAAGATCATCGTCGGAGGCGCCCCCTACCGCTACGACCACGAGTTGTACAAGACCGTGGGGGCCGATGCCTGGGCCGAGGACGGTGTCACCGCGGGCGGCGTCATCGCGGGGCTGGCTGAGGAGGTGCCGACGTGATCACCGGGATGGACAGGCTCGCTGCGGCGGTCAGAGGAGAGAAGTCGGATCGCATACCCGTCTTCTGCAACTTGCTCGACCAAGGCGCCAGAGAGCTGGGCATCTCGCTCCGCGAGTACTACTCCAAGGGCGCGCACGTCGCCGAGGGACAGCTCACGATGCGCGAGAAGTACGGCTACGACAACGTCTGGAGCCTCTTCTACGTCGGCAAGGAAGCAGAGCTGCTGGGATGCCGGGAGATCCTGTACGCCACCGATGGCCCCCCCAACGTGGCCGACTTCGTGATCAAGGACTACGACGATATCGCCAACCTCGAGATTCCCGACGACATCTCGGCCAGCCCAGCCTTCAGCGAGGAGCGGGAATGCCTGCGGATCCTGCGCGCGGAGGTAGGCGGCACCTACCCTATCTGCGCGTACATCACGGCGCCGATGGCGCTGCCGGCAATCCTCATGGGCATGGACAAGTGGATGGAGCTGCTGTTCCTCGGTCCGGCCGACGTGCGGGACGCGCTACTGGACAAGTGCCGCGAGTTCTTCGTGAAGGAGATGCGTGCGTACCGAGACGCTGGGGCCGACGTGCTCCTGTACTCGAACCCCTTCGGTTCGACCGACATCGTGCCTATGAAGTTCTTCTCCGAGAAAGCGCTTCCGTGGATAGAGAAGGACATCGAGGCTGTGGGGTCGCAAGGCGTCGTCTACTACTGCGGGGGCGCGCGGTTCAACAAGGTGATCGACGTCGTGCTCGAGAAGACCGGCATCGGGGTCTACTACCTCAGCCCACTCGACGACATCGCCTCGGCGAAGGAGATCATCGCCGGCCGCGGGCTCACGTGCGGTGTCATCAACGACATCCCGCTCATCGACTGGTCCAGGGACGAGATCCGCGACGAGGTTCGGAGGCTGATCGACGCGGGAATGCCGGGCGGCAAGTTCCTCTTCGGCACCCTGGTCATGCCGCTGGCGATCCCCGAGCAGAACATCCGGACGATGCTGGAAGCGGCGTACGAGTTCGGCAGCTACGGGAGGGATGCGGGATGACCGCCCCGGACCGGATACTCTTGGTCGGTTGCGGCGTCCTGCGCCGCGAGATCCGCCTCCTGATCGAGAAGAACGGGTGGCCCTTGGACACGTACTTCCTCGATTCGGCGCTTCACTCCGACTTGGACAAGCTCTCGGCGAGTCTGACGGCGGCCCTCGGGGAGCACCGTGGTCGCGACATCATCGTGTTCTACGGCTGTTGC
>Ga0209540_10000263_pt1 | contig 58336 bp, 49 predicted proteins | sample BarGraIncu01121A_FD_184501 | JGI IMG/M metagenome (GOLD analysis project Ga0209540, IMG submission 184501) | Arctic peat soil microbial communities from Barrow, Alaska - Barrow Graham LP Incubations 011-21A (SPAdes) (version 2) | ecosystem: Environmental > Terrestrial > Soil > Wetlands > Peat... | reverse complement strand
AATTTTGAGTCTATCAACATAAGGGTTGTTTTTAAATGTATATTATTGTATTTGAGCGTCATAATATACAAACAACCCTTATATTTTCCAAATATTTCACCTCTTTTTTTATATCGAACTCAGGTTACTAATTACCCTGTCGGTTTTCAAAAACCTGACAGGGTTTTTAGTTTCTGACGGTGCCATTAAAAGGAGAAGTAACAGGAAACCTTGTGGAAGATATTTTGTTTATAACAGGTAAAATCGCTATATTGGTGAAAATAGAAATTAAAAATAGATATCATATTTATGAAATACTCCCTGAAAATAACCACCATAAAATCTGTTGATGAGCTTGAAGGTTCGTGGAAAAATGATGACTTCGCAGCGCTTTTAACAAAATTCGATTACGCGGATGCTGATAAATTAAACAAAGACGAATTAAGAGATTTCCTGTTTATGGCTATTTCTGACTATGAGCCCGATGAAGCAGCTACAATTGTTCTTGATTACAAACTTTCGGAAATATTGACTGACGGGCAAATAGACAATCTTTCGCACGAGATGCAGCGTGAAAAAGTTTCTGAAAACTATTCTGACATTTCAGTACACAAAATCTTATTCGACATTAATCAATTGCTCTATAAAGCCTACAACGGAAAATTTCCAAAAGCCATTGCCAACGTGATCGACTTTGAGATGCGGGCGGAAAATGATGAAGAAATAACAAAAGCGATAGTTCTGCAGTCGTTTGCAATTGGTCTGTCAGACAGGAATTTAATAATCAGGTTATTCAAAGATCAACTGGAGGGGAAGGTTCCGTTTCCAGAAGCAGAAGGAATACTATGGAATTTGGAAAGCAAGGGAAACGCCCAATATCGGGTGACAACTTCGGAAAAGTGGTTGAGGAAAGAGGATTTTACAAATCTGGAATTTGAATGCAATATAACCCCTTTTGTAGCTAAATCGGAAGAAGTATAAAAACCGAAAGTCCATTGGGGATTCCATGAAATTATAAAAACCAGGAACAAATGAAATCAGAGGAACTTAAAAACATACAAGCTCCACTAAAGGAAAAATACAGGGAGCAGCCTTATTCAGCTATTATAACGCTCAGGGCACAGGGTAAAATTGGTGAAGGAATATCTTGCAAGGTCGACACTGGCAGGGCTTTAGTGGAAGCTGGTCTTCATCCTGCTACAGGTGGAAATGGGATGCTGGCGTGTTCGGGAGATATGCTTCTTGAGGCACTGGTGGCTTGTGCCGGGGTAACGCTAAGTGCGGTTTCAACAGCTATCGGTGTTGGAATCAGAGACGCGACTGTTAAAGCGGAAGGTGATTTGGATTTTCGGGGAACTTTAGGCGTTTCAAAGGAAGCAGAAGTAGGATTTAAAGCGATTCGTCTTTCGTTTATTTTGGACTGTGATGCGACACCGGAACAAATCCAAACGCTTGCAAAACTGACAGAGAGATATTGTGTCGTATATCAAACGCTTGTAAAAGGTGTTCAGATAGAAACTGTCTTTAATAAACAATGAGGATCTAATCGCACCTAAAATTTGAAATCAGGTCAATGGCAGAAAAAGCTTTTGAGAAACACAACAGTTGAATTGATGCGCTTGTGGGATTGGCAAAACGATCGGTAATTCTATTAAATATCTTCTGGAAATGATAACCCGGTCTTCGTAATATAGGTGCTGGAATTTTTCAATTTCCGCACAATGAAAACTGATAATAATTCATATTTTTGCACGATTCATTCAGCTGATACATTTAACGAAATTAACCTGGTTTATATGAAAAAAATCCTTTCTCTGTTGTTTATTGCGGCACTTTTATCGTCATGCAATACGAAACCCGAAGTGCCTTCTTATGTTATTAATGGTAAATTTACCGGAGCCGATGCGATTACTTTTTACCTTCAGAAAAGAGAGGCCGGGAGTTTTGTCAGACTCGACTCTGTTGTTTCAGTAAAAGGTGAGTTCAAAATAAAAGGTGGTTCTGTAAATTACCCTGACAAAGTTTATCTGTCTCAAAAAGACAAAAAAGGAAACTTAGCCTTCTACCTTGAGAATGCAACGATAACGATAACCGGGTCAGCTGATTCACTTGCCAATGCAAAAGTCACAGGTTCAAAAACGCAGGATGAGTTTATAGCTTACCAGGAATTATTAAAACCATTTGAAAAAAGCATCAGCAAATTAGATGAAGAATATGAAGCTGTAAAGAAAACCGAAGATAAAGCCAAAATTGCGGAATTCGAAAAGAACAGTGAAGCGCTCTACAACAAGATATCTGCCGACCAGAATGAGTTTAGCAAGAATTTTATAGCCGATCATCCTAAATCATACATTAGTCCATCCATCGTAAACAATTTAAGTTACGAACTTGAGGCTGCAGATATTGAGAACTTAATCAATAAGTTGGATACGATCATTGCTAATGTAACAGTAATTAAGGATATTAAGGCAAGAGTGGCTGTTATGAAAACTGTTGCTATCGGTCAGAAAGCACCCGATTTCACAATGAATGATATAAACGACAAACCAATAGCGCTTTCGTCAAAATTTGGCAAATCAAAACTTATTCTAATCGATTTTTGGGCGTCATGGTGTGGCCCATGCAGGCAGGAGAATCCGAATGTTGTGAAAGTTTTCAAAGAATATAACAAGAAGGGATTTGATGTATACGGTGTTTCACTGGATAAGAAAAAAGAAAACTGGCTGAAGGCGATCGAAAAGGATCAGTTGACATGGACACATGTTTCCGATCTTCAATATTGGAATAGTGCTGCTGCAAAATTGTATGCCGTAAATTCAATTCCTTCCAACTTACTTATAGACAATACGGGCACCATTATTGGCAGAAACCTTAGAGGCGATGCGCTCGCGAATAAAGTAAAGGAAGTACTCGGCGGAAAATAATATTTCTGACTTCAAAATAAACAAATGCATAATGACAGCTTGCCACTCCACAAAGGAACGGCAGGCTGTTATTCGTATATAACGAAAATGCGGGTGGAATTAAACGCGTTCAGGTAGGCAATTAAACGCTAATTTTAACTGCAAGTCCCAAGTATCATCCAGATAACGATAAAAACAACGATGGTACCTACAATACCACCACCCAATTTCGAAGCCCCGTATCCCGATATTAGTCCTCTGAAAAGATTATTCATGATTTACATTTTAGATATGATATGAATTTTAATCATTACAAATGTGCATATCTTCTGAGATTTAAACATTACACAATTTCAGCAAAGAATTACATCATTCACACATTTCCTTAACCTTTGATAATCAATACTAGTTACCGGGGATTAAAGAAATTGCAAATATTAAAATACATGTTTGAAGCCTTGTACGAAATCAGAATAAGAAAGGAGTTACCTCAATACAGGTCTGCCTATTTCTTCGACGCTGCCGGAACAAAAATAAGCGAGATTGAATTCACGCAATGACGTGTATCTTTCTGTGTTAACCCTTCGCCCAAAAACACATGTCCAAGGTGTCCTCCGCATTTTGCGCAAACAATTTCGGTGCGGCTTCCATCTATATCCGGAATACGTTTTACAGCTCCCGGAATTTCATCATCAAAACTCGGCCAGCCACAATCTGACTTAAATTTGTCCGTTGACTTGTATAAAGGGGCATTACAGTGTTTACAAATATAAGTTCCGGCTTCCGTTAAGTTGGTGTACTTTCCGGTAAAGGCCCTTTCTGTTTGTTTGTGTACAATCACCGCCTCTTCCTGGGGTGTAAGCTGATTAAGTTTCATATCCTTATCCATGTTATTCGTATTATTGATACTTGATACCTTTTGTGCATATCCCGTATAAACGGAAATCAAAAGACAAAAGAGTAAAAGTGACGTTTTCATTAGAAATATTTAAAATGTTTTACCCATCTTTGAATTCAAACCTAATAACATTTTCAAAACCCGAATTGTTGTAAAACGGAATGAATCCTTTAATTTCAATTTCATTATTCTTATTTAGACTTATTCTAAACCTTTTTCTTTCTGATTCGTTATACTGGAAAAACAATTTAATAACGAAGTCATGAGTTTTACATTACCAACATTAAAATACGATTATAAGGCGCTCGAACCATACATCGACGCACAGACGATGGAAATCCATTCCACAAAACATCACGCTGCCTATACCAATAACCTGAATGCAGCTCTGGAAACCACTGATCTGAAGGGAAAAAGTATCGAAGAGATCATCGCTAATGCATCAAAGATTGCGCCTGTTTTAAGGAATAACGGAGGTGGTTTTTACAATCACAACCTTTACTTCGATTTACTGACTCCGGGCGGAGCTTCTGCACCACAGGGAAAATTGCTCGAAACGCTGAACGGTTCTTTTGGTTCATACGATGCTTTTAAAGAGACATTTACAAAAGCTGCTGTAACCCGTTTCGGAAGCGGCTGGGCATGGCTTGTTCAGAAAGGCGATTCACTTGTCGTGAGTTCAACACCAAATCAGGACAATCCGTTGATGGATGTGGCAGAAGTGCAGGGATCACCAATTCTTGGGATTGATGTTTGGGAACATGCGTATTACCTGAAATATCAGAACCGTCGTCCGGAATATATTGAAGCGTTTTTCAAAGTTATCAATTGGGACGAAGTGGCTAAACGTTTTAAAGCCTAGGAGCCTGCGGGAACTAAGTCGCTGTTTAAAAGGGTCCTATTTATTTTAACGCTACTGGCTGTAAGTAACAGGCAACTGGTTGGTTTAGAATACAAAGGATAAGTCTATATCGCAAGGTAAAATTATCATTTGACCCATACTGTTTATGAATCCATCAGGGATTTAATGAGGGATTGAAAATCAAAAAGAGGGATATAGCAGTTGAAAAACAGCTTTATCCCTCTTTTAGTTACAGAATTGCCGTCTACGCGAGCAAGCTTTTCACTTTGTCTGAAATCAGTCTGCCATCTGCTTTTCCGGCCAGTTCTTTCGAAGCTAATCCAATCACTTTACCCATCTCTTTGATGGAAGTGGCTCCGGTTTTTTCGATAATGGCTTTAATAATGACAGTTAATTCAGCATCATCCATCTGCTTTGGCAGGTATTCTTCCAGAATTTTCACCTGAACCATTTCGGGTTCATAAAGATCCATACGGTTTTGCTCCTTGTAGATCTCAGCCGAATCGCGTCCCTGTTTAACCAATTTGGCAATAGCCTTGAGCGCAGTTTCATCACTCAACTCTTCACCACCAGATTTAGCAGTTTTAGCTTCAATCAATACTTTCTTCACATTACGTAAAGCTTCAAGCCGCTCTTTGTCTCTCGCCAGCATGGCCAACCGAATGTCGTCGCTGATCTGATCGAATAGATTCATATTGTTGTTTTTAAAAAATTTATATCATCGTATGCTACCTTTATTTGGTAAACATCTCATTTGTTTCAATTTGCGGCGCATACAGCAATTTATTTCAATTTAGCTTCGCAGATGCGCCTTTTCTGTCCCTTCATCGCTTTCCCCGGGTGGCGTCGTTCCTCCTTACCCGGGGTTATTGGCTTCGCCGATCTTCGATTCATATATATCCCTTTCAGGGTGAAACTTCAAGCACTAATTGATTCTCCCCATCTCCCTTTCTCCTTTTCTCTCCATCACGCCTGCTCAGTCTGCTTTATCGTGCAGAAAAGAGTTGTTTTTCCTTAACCGGGGACCTTCATCAGGATTACCAGATAAAGTATATCTAGAAACCTCTTTGGCATTGGCCAACGGATTACCCGGATTTTTAGCTTTCCTGCGTTCATAAGCAGGTATCTTGGAGAGCTCTTCGATGTAGTCTTCTGTCTCGTTGAAAAAGTTGACCTGCATGACTTTCTTACCGCCTTCGCCAGTTCCATCACCAAACGGATCGATCCTTATGGGTGGATACAACTGTTTGATAATCTCATCTTTTTTATCGACAGCAACAGGCTCGGTAAAAACGGGATGCTTGGGTGCATTGGAAGCGCCTTCATTTCCAAAGAAACCAGCAGGAAAGGCCTCATTATCATCAAGAAGCGGAACTTTCTCGCGCTGAGGTTGCGTTCCGCCATTCATTTCAGGGATCGAACTTGTTTTAAATCCTGTGGCAATTACCGTTACGCTGATTGCTTCACCCATTTCGGGGTCAACGGCGACGCCATAGATCAGGTCGGCATTGTTACCGGCCATCTCCTGCACATATTCGTTAACCAGGTTCATCTCGTCCATGGTAACTTCGTTCGTTTCGCCGGAGGTGATGTTAACAAGGATATTTTTTGCACCACGGATATCATTGTTATTTAATAGGGGTGAATTGACCGCTCCTTCAACTGCCTTGCGAGCACGATTTTCACCGACGGCCATATATGATCCCATGATTGCAACACCCGAATTAGACATTACAGTCCGGACATCCTCAAAGTCAACGTTGATAAAACCGGGGCAGGTAATAATTTCGGCGATCCCTTTAGCGGCGATGGCCAATACATCATCTGCCTTGGAAAATGCCTTTGAGATCGGGAAGTCACCATAAATCTCCCTGATTCTCTCGTTGTTAATAACGAGTAATGAATCGACATGGTTTTCCATTTCGCGGATACCTTCGATGGCTTGCTGGATACGCAAACGTCCTTCGTTGCGAAAAGGAATTGAAACAATTCCGACGGTAAGTATTTTGCGGTCGCGGGCCACCTGCGCAATAATTGGTGCGGCACCGGTTCCTGTTCCCCCACCCATTCCTGCCGTTATAAATACCATTTTCGTATTTCCATCCAGCAATTTTTCAATGTCCTCGATGTTCTCAAGCGCTGATTCGCGTCCGACATCGGGTTTGTTACCCGCGCCGCGACCTTCCGTAAGCTCGGAACCGAGCTGAACTTTTAGTGGCACGGGGCTGTTCATCAACGCCTGGGCATCGGTATTGCAAACTGCAAATTCGACATCCTTAATCCCTTGACGGTACATGTGGTTTACAGCGTTTCCGCCGCCTCCACCTACTCCAATTACTTTTATGATCTTATCGCTGCTAACGGGTAAATCAAATTCTATTAGATCTGCCATTTTATCATTCTTTAAATTGTTATCCGACTTGAGAAACTATTTTTCAAGTTCATCATCGTCTTCACTAAATAGACCTCCAAACTGTCTTGTAAACCAATTACTTACTGGTTCATCACCATCTGCTCCTTTGGGTTTGGCACTTTTCTTCTCCAGTTTTGAAACACGTTCCTGCCTGTCGGCATCGCGTATTTTTTCATCTTTCCGAACGGTAAAACTCTCATCAGGATCAAAGAGCGGATGAGGTTCTGCCGGCGGACCAGCGGGTTCTTTAAACACTGCCGGTTCAGGATTAATATTTTGATTGACAACAGGTTCTGAAGCGGGGATTACGACAGTCTCCTTCACTGGCTCAGGGCGAAGAATCCTGTTAGGATTAAGTTCGAATCCTGTGGCAATTACTGTTACGCTGATTTTGTTGCCAAGTTTTGCATCATAACCATTTCCCCAAATAATATTGGCATTATCGCCGGCAGCATTCTGAAGGTAATCGATGATATCACCGATTTCTCCCATGCGAACCTCATCATCCCCTGACGTAATATTGAGCAGTATATTTTCGGTACCATAAATGTCGTTACTATCGAGTAATGGCGATTTGAGTGCCTCTTCTGCAGCCCGCATGGCGCGGTTTTCACCCTCAGCAAAGCCTGTTCCCATAATAAAAACACCACTTTCGCGCAGGACAGTATTCACATCGGCAAAGTCAATGTTTATATTCCCATGAAGGGTAATGATTTCAGCACAACCTTTTACGGCAGCCGCCACAATATTATCGGCCTGGGCAAAAGCTTCACGCGCAGGCAAATCGCCATAAACCTTATGCAGGTTTTCATTACTGATCACAAGCAAACTGTCGCAATACCGTTGCAGCCTTTTGATCCCATCGATCGCCTGTTCATAGCGTAACCTACCCTCTTTCACCGAAGGCAGGGTAACTACTGCAATCGTAAGGATGTCCATTTCACGCGCCAGTTGCGCAATGACAGGAGCTGCACCTGTACCGGTTCCTCCCCCCATACCTGCCGTGATAAAAATCATCTTTGTCCCCGTCTCGAGAACTGCCCTGATTTCAGCAAGGTTTTCAATAGCGGCCTGCTCACCCCGTTTGGGTTTGTTCCCGGCACCGCGACCTTCAGTAAGCGAAACCCCCAATTGAACCTTAACCGGCACAGGACTATTTTCAAGGGCCTGTGCATCGGTGTTACATACCAGAAAATCAACACCGGCGATTCCTCTTTGGAACATATGGTTAACAGCGTTTCCGCCGCCGCCGCCTACTCCTACAACCTTGATGATTGATTGGTAATCGTGTTGAAACCCGAAGGTCAATAAGTCGTCTGATATACTTTCCATTTGATGAACTAATTGATTTTATGTTATTTCGTTGTCCTCGTCGGAGATCAATCCGTTGAAGCCCTCTTTTGCCCTGCCAAATAAATCGGAGACCATCGTTTTTAATCCGGTTCCCTGATTCTTTACGGGTAATTTCTTTTTTACTTCTTCCTGAACATCAGAAACAATCATTCCCGGAGGATACTTATTTCTGCGGGCAGAATATAATCCGTTGATCAGCAATCCGATCAGATTAGCCGATTCGGTATTCATAATCTGCTCGTTGAACAACTGTTCCTTGATGGCAACTACGGGTTTGCCGAAACGAACATCAATACCAGTCATATAACTGACCAATTTATCGATGCCACGCATATTCGAACCGCCACCGGTCAATACAATTCCAGCTCCAAGTTTTGGCAAAAGACCTGTGGCTTCGAGTTGAAAGTTAACACCTTCAATGATCTCTTCAAGCCGGGCCTGAATAATTCCTGACAGGTTGCGAAAGCTGATCTCTTTGGCCTGCCAACCTTCCACTTCGGGAATCTGGGCAAATTTATTATCGGGAACCAATTCCGAAAAGGCATACCCGCACTGGACTTTTACCATCTCGGCATGACGTGGGATGATGTTACAACCTTCGCGAATATCGTTCGAAATCACATTACCACCGAAAGGCAATTCTGTGGCTAACCGGAGTTTATTTTCGTAATAAAGTGACATTCCAGTTGTTCCGGCTCCAAAGTCAAGAAGGATTACACCTGCCTCTTTTTCGTCCTTTGAAAGGAATCCTGCACCCTGAACAAACGGGTTGATAAAAGCAGAGACCAATTCGTATCCTGCCTTTTCGATGCTCCGCTTAAGATTCAATTCGTAAGATTCGGAAGCGGAGATCACCGTGAAGGCAGCATCGACGCGACGACCAGCCATTCCAACAGGATTGTTAACGCCGCGCTCACCATCTACGATAAATTCCTGGGGAACCAGGTGATATACTTTTTCACCGGGACCGCTTGAGTAACGTTGCGCCTCATCGATCAATGAATTGATGATCGCTTGCGTCACTTCGCCATTTTCGGTCATCCGGTAACCGGTGACCTGGCGGTTGTTAATTTTCTGTCCCGAAATTCCGGCGTAGATCTTCTGCACCCTTAAATTCAGTGATTTCTCCAGCGAACTGATTACTGTTCTGATCGATACCGCAACCTCGTCGATATTTACGACTACCCCGTTTCGGACACCTTTTGTCAAAGTATCGCTTACGGCCACGATTTCGAGTTTCCCTTCTGTTGTAAAACGGCCGATTGCCGCCCTTGTCCGCAAGGTTCCAATGTCAATTGCTGCAACCAACTCTCTTGTCAGGTTCATAGCTTTTTATTTTTTTGTGCAAACTATCTGATTACGAAATTCTACATTGATGGTTTTGTAAATGCTCCATCCGCCGTTCTTGAACCCATCGGTATATAACGCCTTAAGGTTACGAAATTTAATCTGAAAATCCTCTGGCTCGCCGAAAAGAATAATCTGTTCGCCAACCCTTGGAATCATTGAAAGCTCTCCGACCGCGTTCACGTAAATCTGGTCGATCTGCGCGCTCCAGAAGGCATCGCCGTTGATAAAATTGATCAAAGGCAGCAGTCTTTTCCGGGCATAATCTGTTGATACAATACCTCCAACAATCAGAACTCTGGGTGTATACCTGGGCGACCAGTCGATCACCTTTCCGAACTTATCCATGTAAAAGGCGCGTCCAGAGCTTACCACCCGAAAAACGGGTTCCCTTTGTTTTATTTTAACGACAAGTGCCCCGAAACTCCTGACACCATTATCGAATACATTTGTATAAACAGCAACATCTTCTACCGACTGGAGCTTTCGCAATCCATCTTCAATCTTTCGAAGATTGACCGATCCAAGCGGCTGACCAAAAATCGCCGGATGGTTTCTGTTTACCCATTGACGGATATCATTACTCCGTACAAACTTTTCCTGTATCGAATCGGTGATGTCAACTTTAACACCTGCGCACTTTAATTGTCTACTTTGTTTTATCGAAAATCCCAATGATATTATTATCAATATTATAGCAGTACTCCAAAAAATCATATGTAGTACTTTCCTAAACATCTTCTTTTTTAATCAGGTATGAAACGATGGGTGCTACCAACCGGTCAATGTCACCCGCACCAAGTGTCAACAATATTTCAGGATGATATTTGTCTAATATCTCCGGAAAATCTGTTTTCTGGCACCGTACACGACTTTTCAATTTCATTTTGCTCAGAATAATATCCGTATCGACTCCTTCGATTGGCAGTTCACGTGCAGGATAAATCTCCATTACCAACGCATCATCAAGCAAGTCGAGGGCAGCAGCAAAGTCTTCTGCAAAGTCTCTTGTTCGCGTGAAAAGGTGTGGCTGAAAAATTCCTGTAATCCGTTTCCCCGGATACAAATCGCGGACCGACTGAATCGTTGCCTCGAGTTCGCGCGGATGATGCGCATAATCATCTATATAGATCGTCTTTTTACCGGTAAACCTGACATCAAAACGGCGAACAACCCCACTGTAGTGTGGAAGTGCTGTGCGAATTTCATCTTTCGATACTCCGCTAAAAAGCGCCATCCCGCAGGCAGCCACCGCATTTTCGACATTCATCAATCCCGGATAAGAAAGAGAAAGATCTTTGATTTCTCCGAACGGAGTTTTAAGGTCGAAATGATAGGCGCCATTCACGATATTGATATTTATAGCCTGAAAATCGGCATCCTTTGAAATGGAATAACTGAAATAACGGATGTTTTTATTCCATTGAAAATCAATAGCTAAATCTTTCTTGTACAGTAAAACGCCTCCATCCTGGATTTGCGAAACAAAATCGGCGAAAGCTTTGATTACACTTGCAAGATCGCCGTAAATATCGAGGTGGTCGGCATCCATCCAGGTAATTACTGCGAGTTCAGGATACAGTTGCAGAAAAGAACGATCGAACTCATCAGCCTCAGCCACAATAAAATTGCTGTTGTTTTGAGGCAATAAAAGATTCGTTCCATAGTTCTTGGAAATCCCACCCATAAATGCATAACAATCAACATGCGATTGTTTGAGCAGATGAGCGGTCATTGTTGTGACCGATGTTTTGCCATGTGTTCCGGCAATTGCGATGCACCGTTTTCCCGAAGTAAGCAGACCTAAAATCTGCGATCTTTTATAAAGTTGAAATCCATTATCGCGGAAATAAACAAATTCAGCAAAATCAACAGGAACAGCTGGTGTATAAATGACAACTGTCGTATTTTTATCAAAAAGGGTTGGAACTTTCTGTAAATCTTCGTTGTAATGAACAGGTATGCCTTCTTTTTCAAGATCGAGTGTTAGTGCTGAAGATGTTTTATCGTACCCTTCGACCTTCTTCCCGATGAATTGGAAATAGCGTGCCAGGGCACTCATACCAATACCGCCAATTCCCAGCAGGTATACCCGTTCTATTTTATCAATGTCAACCATCTTCATTTTTTTAGTAAAGTTGCGATCACCTCAACAATATCTTCCGTTGCACGAGGTGTAGCCAACCTTTTTATATTTTGTGAAAGTTTAAGGCATTTTTCCCTTTGATTTACCAATGCAAGCGCATCAGGAATCAACTCCGAAACAGCAACTGAATCTTTGACCATTATTGCCGCATCTTTCTCAACAAGCGACATCGCGTTACTTGTCTGATGATCTTCAGACACATTTGGTGACGGAACAAGTATAGATGCTGCTGCGACCATACAAAGTTCCGATATCGTTCCGGCACCTGCCCTCGAAATCACCAGGTCGGCCATCGAATAAGCAAGATCCATGCGTGGAATAAATTCCATCAACCGAATATTGGGAACCGGGTTTTCATTCATTTGATTCTGAATTGCCTCGAAATAATATTTACCTGTTTGCCAGATAATTATGACGTCTGATTTTCGGATCAGCTCCAGATTTGCCAGCATACTCTGATTAAGTGTCCGGGCTCCAAGACTTCCTCCAACAACAAGAATAACAAGCTGATCTCTAGTGATATTGAAGAACTCCTTTGCTTCCTGTGTGCTGGGTGTAATCGATTCTAATCCTTTCCGGATCGGATTGCCAGTAAAGACTATTTTTTCAGCGGGAAAGAAGCGTTCCATTTTATCGTAAGCCACGCATATTTTTTTAGCTTTCCTACCCAAAATCTTGTTGGTAACCCCTGCATATGAGTTTTGTTCCTGCAAAACGGTGGGAATTCCAAGACTTGCCGCTTCGCGCAAAATAGGACCGCTTGCATACCCTCCAACTCCAATTACAACATCCGGACGAAAGCCCTTTACCACTTTCTTTGCTTCGATTATAGACCGGATCAGTTTGGGGATAAACGCGAAATTCCGCCAGATTTCACCACGATGAAATCCCGCAACAGGTAATCCTACAATGCGATAACCTGCAGCCGGAACTTCCTCCATTTCCATTTTTCCCTCGGCACCCACAAAAAGTATTTCGCAATCGGGAAACCGCTTACGAAGTCCGTCGGCAATTGACAAAGCCGGGAAGATATGTCCCCCGGTTCCACCACCACTTACTATGAATTTATAGTTTCCCATTTTATCAATCTTTTGTCAATACAATATCTTCATCTGCCAACACGCCATCCGGGCTGAAATTATTCTCTACCTCTCTTTGTGCTTCCTCGTCGGTTTCGGAGCTGACACTCAGCAATAAGCCAAACGTAAGCGCAGTAAATACCTGCGAGGTTCCACCCCAGCTAACCCAGGGGAGCGGTTGTCCCGTAACAGGAATCGCTCCTGCAGAAACTGCCATGTTAATGACGGCCTGCAATATAATAATTGTGACCGCACCTGTCGCCAGGAATGTCGGAAATGTTCGGTTGCATCGCCTGATAATGATCCCTCCGCGGGTCAGAAAAATGAGGTAAAGCAGCGGAACTACAATCCCCCCAACTAACCCATACTCCTCGATGATAATCGAATATATAAAGTCATTGTACGCAGCAGGCATAAAATTGCTGATTTTGCTTTTACCTGCCCCCACACCTGTGATGCCGCCCATGTGAATGGCAATCTTGGCAAAATCATCCTGGGTAAGCCCTTTTACCGACGATTTATCACCGTTAATATGCCGATCAATTCTTCCTCTTATCGTCTGTATTCGGCCGAAGTTCCCTTTTTCGGGGAGCAAGGGAGCTGCAAAATAGATTAACAGCACGAATCCGATACCTGCCAACATTGTAAATGCCAGGTATTTTAAGGGAATTCTTCCCACAAACATCATAATCAATGCGGTCGTGAAAAGCAGAACGGCAGAGGAGAAATTTGCCATCGAAATCAGCAGACAGATGATTCCAATTCCGATGATAATTTTAGCATAGGCAACGCGCAACAATCTCGGATCTTTCTGATTGTTAGCCAGCAAACGTGCCACCCAAAGAATAATTGCCACCTTGGCAATCTCCGCGGGCTGAAAACTAATAAAACCCAATGGAAGTGTACGACCCGTTGTCCCTTCGCCACCGCGACCAAATGCCAATCCCATCAAAACAAAAGCGATGGCGATAACATAGGCAGCGTTCGCAAACTTGTTGTATAATTTTACTGGTATATAATTCAGCATGATGATAATAGCGCCATATCCGATACATTGAAAAATCAACTGACGCAAAATATAGTGCGTCGTATTTCCTTCGGCCTGTCGGTAGGCAAGTGCACCGGTAGAACTATACACAATCAGCAGTGAGATGCACGTCAATGCGACGAGCACAAACCAGATGATTCTGTCTCCCTTGATGTATTTTTTTAATTCCCCGGTATCCATTTTTTATTGAATTAAAGATTTCGGACGGCATCCTTGAATTGCCGGCCGCGTTCTTCATAGTTTTTGAACAGGTCGAAACTTGCACATGCCGGTGATAATAACACGGTATCACCTTTCTCGGCAAGGAAATAAGCGCTTCTGACTGCTTCTTCAATGCTTTTTGTATCAACGATTTGCTTCACTTTTCCGTCGAAGGCTGCCATGATTTTACTGTTATCTTTTCCAAGGCAAACGATCGCTTTTACTTTCTCTTTTACAAGATCAAACAACTGTGAATAATCGTTCCCTTTATCAATCCCACCCACAATCCAGACAACCGGCGTGTTCATACTTTCGAGTGCGTACCAAACTGAGTTGATATTGGTTGCCTTCGAGTCGTTAATAAATTCGATGTTATGCACGCGCAAGAATCTTTCGAGGCGGTGCTCAACACCCTGAAAGTCACTGAGACACTCGCGGATACCCTCTTTACGCAAATTCAAAATGCTCCCAGAGATTCCGGCGGCCATCGAGTTATTCAAATTGTGTTTTCCCTGAAGTGCTAATTCGTAGATTGTCATATCGAAAGTATTATTGTTAACGTTTAGTTTCATTTTATCATTCTCAACCCATCCGCCTTCTTTTAAAACCTGCATGATGGTAAACGGTACTTTTCTCGCTTTAATATCCCGCTTTGTCAGTTCTTCCTGAATAATCGGATCATCGGCACAGTAAACAAACCAATCATCAGGGCCTTGATTCTGAGTGATTCTCATCTTGGAATCGGTATAGTTCTGCATTTTGTAATCGTACCTGTCGAGGTGATCGGGGGTGATGTTCATCAAAACAGCAATATCAGCCCTGAAATCAAACATGCCATCCAGCTGAAAACTTGACAGCTCAATGACGTAGTAGTCAAAATCATCTTCTGCAACCTGCAGTGCAAAGCTTTTCCCTACATTCCCGGCCAATCCGACATTTAACCCTGCTCTTTTGAGAATCTCGTAAGTGAGCATTGTCGTGGTGGTTTTGCCGTTACTTCCTGTAATACAAATCGTTTTAGCCGTTGTGTAACGCCCCGCAAATTCGATTTCGGAGATAACCGGAATATTTTTTTCATGAAGTTTGACCACAATCGGCGCTTTTTCAGGAATCCCGGGGCTCTTCATAACAAGTGTGGCATCCAGAATGAGTGCTTCGGTATGCTGCCTCTCCTCATATTTCAGTCCATGCTGGTCGAGCATAGATTTGTACTCATCTTTAATTTCCCCAAAGTCAGAGACAAAGACTTCGAAACCGTGTTTCGCACCAAGAATTGCAGCGCCAACACCGCTCTCTCCTCCACCAAGTATTACAAGTTTATTTTTCACCATGATTAACGCATTTTAAGTGTGGCAATCGTTGCAACTGCCAGGAGGATTCCTACAATCCAGAACCGGGTGACAATCTTTGGTTCGGGGAATCCCATTTTCTGATAATGGTGATGTAACGGAGCCATCAGAAAGACGCGTCTCCCTTCACCATATTTTCGCTTCGTATATTTAAACCACACTACCTGAATCACGACCGACAAATTTTCAATCAGGAATATCCCACATAACAGCGGAATAAGGATTTCTTTACGGATGACAATGGCAAAAACTGCAAGAATTCCACCCAATGCCAGACTACCAGTATCTCCCATAAATACCTGGGCCGGATACGAGTTGTACCACAGAAAGCCGATGCATGCACCAATAAACGCTGACATAAAAACCGTAAGCTCGCCGCTATTAGGAATATACATGATATTTAAGTACCCCGAATAGATGATATTACCCCCGATATAAGCAAAGACACCAAGGGTTGCACCGCTAATTGCCGATGCACCAGTTGCCAGTCCATCAAGTCCATCCGTAAGATTGGCGCCGTTCGAAACTGCAGTTATGATGAATATTGATATGATTGCATAAAGCAGCCAGACCCAGGTATCGGCCCCTTTCCCCATAAACCAGAGCAACCATTTATAATCGAATTCATGATTTTTGATGAACGGAAGTGTAGTTTTCGTCGACTTCATCTCTTTGGTCATCTGGCGGGTCTCACTTTTCCCGGTTTCGTAGTTAAGACCCATTTCAGTTTTTGCCTTGCCTGTTGAATCGTACATCTTTTCCCTGATCGAGACTTCATCACTCAGGTAAAGGGTGGATGCCACAATTACTCCCAACGAAATCTGTCCCAGAATTTTAAACTTTCCGGCAAGCCCTTTTTTATCTTTCAGAAAAACCTTGATATAATCGTCTGCAAATCCGATCATTCCCAACCAAACCGTTGTAATGATCATGAGCAGAATATAAATGTTATCAAGCTTGGAAAATAGCAACGTCGGTAATAGGATGGAAGCAAGGATGATGATTCCACCCATCGTTGGTGTCCCCTTTTTCTGCATCTGACCTTCAAGTCCAAGGTCCCGAATTTCTTCCCCAATTTGCTGACGTTGAAGCGTATAAATCACCTTTTTACCAATAATTGTTGAAAATAACAACGCCGTTATAACTGCCATTGCCGAACGGAACATGATGTAGTTGAACATCTGAGCTCCGGGAACGTCCAATGATTCAAGGTATTTGAAGAGTGGAATCAGCATATCAGTTAGTTTGGATTTGTTACATTGAATATTTCACGGATAACTTCACGATCGTCGAAATGATGTTTGACACCTTTGATCTCCTGGTAATCTTCGTGTCCTTTACCTGCAATCAGAAGAATATCACCTGGTTTTGCCATCATGCAGGCAGTTCGTATTGCATCTTTCCGGTTCGTAATGGAAAGTACAATCGCGGTTTTATTTGCCGGAACGCCTTTCAGCATTTCAGAAATAATTACTTCGGGATCTTCGGATCGGGGATTATCGGAAGTAAGAATGACTCTATCACTTGCAACCGCTGCCTCGAATGCCATTTCAGGTCGTTTCGTCTTGTCGCGGTCTCCTCCTGCCCCGACTATAGTAAACAAGGTTTCGTTTCCGGTTCTTACTTCGTTAATGGCTGAAAGAACATTCTTAATGGCATCGGGTGTATGTGCATAATCGACAACCGCATAGATCCCGGTCGGAGAAATAAAAGTCTCGAACCTGCCATCCACCGGTTTGAGCATACTGATGACCCGTAGTACTTCTTCTTTTGCAGCTCCCAGAGAAATCGCCGCTCCATAAACTGCCAGCAGATTATAGGCATTGAAGTTCCCAACGAAATGGGTCCAAACCTCTGTGCTATCAATGCTGATCAGCATTCCATCGAAATGACTTTCAATCACTTTTACTTTAAAATCCGCCATCGTTTTCCCTGCATAAGTAAGCTTTCGGGCTGACGTATTCTGAAGCATGACCAAGCCGTTTTTGTCATCGGTATTGGTAATGGCAAATGCTTTCGAACCAAGCTGATCGAAAAATTTCTTCTTCGCATTGCGATATTCTGCAAATGTTTTGTGATAATCGAGATGGTCATGTGTAAGATTGGTGAATACGCCACCATCAAAATCGATTCCGGCAGTCCTGTCCTGGTCGATCGCATGAGAACTAACCTCCATAAAACAGTATGTACAGCCAGCTGCCACCATTTCTGTCATCAGTTTTTGCGTCTCCAAAGGATCGGGCGTTGTATGAGTCGCTTCTATTTTTTGATCATCAACGTAATTACAAACAGTTGATAATAAGCCAACTTTATACCCAAGTGCTTTAAATAACCGGTAGAGTAAGGTCGCAGTTGTTGTTTTACCGTTGGTTCCTGTGATCCCAACAATTTTCATTTTTGAAGATGGGTTGCCGAAATAATTAGAGGCGATTCTGCCCAAAGCAACGGAGGAATTTGCAGCTTTGATCCATGTTATTTTTGAATCGGGGTTCTCCGGAAGTTGTTCGCAAAGCACGGCTGTAGCGCCATTCGAAATAGCCGTTGAAATAAAGCGGTGACCATCAACTGTGGTTCCCGGAATGGCAGCGAAGAGAAATCCTTCAAATACTTTTCTTGAATCGAAAGCAATCCCCTTAATTGCAATATCCTTGTTGCCAATCACTATGACATCGGCAACCCCGTTTAATACTTCAGATAAAGTCTTCATTTTTTACCTTTTAACTTAATTTGAGCACAATACTTTGCCCACGTTGTATTTTTGAACCGGCTCTCACCGATTGTGATTTAACCTTTCCACGACCACGAACCGACACCCTCATTCCGTTGTTTTCGAGCAGAAAAACCGCATCAGTTGCTCCCATTCCCCTCACGTTGGGTACAGTTCCTTTTTCAACTTCGCGATTGTTGAGTTCGAGACCATCTTCATCGGGTTTGGCTTCCACCCAGTCGGATTTAGTGAATGCAAATCCGTTAAGTATATCCAGTTCATCCAGGACACTGGCAATGTCTTTCTTTCGGCCGGCTGTAATCCCCGGAATATCGTTTTCAATTTTGGCAACTGGTAAGTTAACGTCTTCGTCAAGTCCTAACTGATAAGCGTATACGTAATCGGAAATCATTCTGAAGACCGGACCCGCTACTGAGCCACCGTAATAATTTCCCCCTTTTGGATCATTGATCACAACAATGCACGAGTATTTTGGGTCATCGGCCGGAAAATAACCGGCGAATGAGGATTGGTATATTTTCTGTCCACCATGGCTATAACCCTCTTTGTTATTTGCAACAAGCGCTGTTCCGGTTTTCCCGGCAATTTTGTAGAACTTCGTCTGCAAAGCTTTTGCTGTTCCGTTGGTAACAACTCCTTCAAGCATTGCGCGTGCCATTCGCAACGTTTTTGCAGAACAGATCGACCAGATCAATTTCTCGGTCCCTATTTTCTCACGGGTTGTTCCGTTTTCTGTAACCCCTTTCACCAGACGGGGTTTCATCATCGTTCCGCCGTTTGCAACTGCATTATAAAAGGTGAGTGTCTGAAGCGGCGTAACTTTTAGTTCATATCCAAATGATAACCAAGCCAATGATACGCCGGACCATAATTTGTCTCCCGGTGTGCGCATATAAGGTTTAGCCTCACCCTGAATTCCAAGATTGAGTTCTTCCATCATGCCAAGTTTGCCAATCCTTTTGACAAAATCTTTTGCATTACCGTCGTAGCTTTGTGTAATCAGTTTGGCAAGTCCCACATTTGAAGATAATTCAAATGCTCTTTTTGCAGTAATTTTGCCGTGTCCTGGTCCACCTTTCTTATATTCACTGTCTTTGATCTCTTCACCTTTGTATTTCCATAACCCGTTTCCGGTGTCAACAATTGTGGAAGTATCTATTTTCCCGTCGTCGAAGGCGGCCATTAAGGATGCCAGTTTAAAGGTCGAGCCGGGTTCGGAACAACCTGCATTTCCAATGGCATAGTTCTGATACCCACCCATTAACTGACCACTGCTATTGCGGCCAAAATTTGCAATCGCCTTAATATCTCCGGTTTTTACTTCCATTAAAATGGCTGTGCCATATGCTGCCCGGGTCTTCTCCATTTGTAGTTTGAGAGAGTAGGTAACCTGGTCCTGCATTTTGACATCGAGCGTTGTAATGACGTTCTTTCCATCTTCCGGGTCGTCCTTGCTGATAATGAACCATCGGCCTGACATATTTTGCTTAACAGCTACGCCATCTTCCCCCTTTAACTCTTTCTCAAATGATTTTTCAAGACCAAATGCACCGGCATTACCAGTTGACCCTTCCGTTTCACTTTTTGTGAGTTTTCCAAGTGTTCTCATCGCAAGGTTTCCCGATGGATATACCCTTTCGTCTTCCTGCTCGGGCATTAATCCCCCTTTATTTCGGCCCCTGCGAAGAATAGGAAATTTCTTAATTTCCTGTAGTTCAGCATACGAAACCTTGTGTGAGGTAAGCAGAAAATAATGTTTTTGTTGTGCAAAGGCTCTTTTTAATTCTGCGCGGTAAGTTCTTGCTGATTTGTCGCGTAAAAACCTGGAAAGACAATACGCAAGTGAATCAACTTCTTTATAAAAGAACTTGGACAGACCAGGAGCTCCAAGATCCATTCGCAATTCATAAAAAGGAACGGAGGTCGCCAGTGGACTGCCATCTGCTGCACAGATATCGCCGCGCCTTGCGGCCAGGGCAAACTCTTTAATATCTAATTTTTGGGCTTCTCTGTCCCATCGGGGTAAGTGCTGAATAATGAAAACACGCACAATTATATAGATACAGAAAAGCACAATGACGGCATAAACCAGTCCAAATCGTGTCAATATTGCTTTTCTGATCTCCATTTTACTCTTTGTCTACATATATTTTTCGGGGAGGCTCTTTCGAGGTCTCCAGGTCTAAACCACTTTTTTTAACCCGGTCCATGATTACAGAGTTCCGGCCAAGTCGGACTACGTCGGCAGCTATCGATATCGATTTTGAACGTAATTCAATCAGGCTATCTTCCAATGCCGTCATTTCACGGATGACCTTCTCTGATTTGTATCGCACGGTAATATTGGTTAATAGCATTATAAAGATCATGAACATTAAAATTCTGTTCCGGCGAAACCATTCGCTTTCGAAGAACCTGCCGTTGAGCACTTCCCTGACCGTTACTTTTTTTTTCCTCTTTGCTGCGACCATTATCGTTTTTCTGCAATTCTTAATTTTCCGCTTCTCGCCCTTGGGTTCAAAGCAATTTCCCTGTCACCGGGTATGATGATTTTCCGGTTGATCAACTCAAACGGCGAAGAACGGTTGCCAAAAAAATCGTTCTCCTGCACACCGTCAATCCGACCCGAGCGCATAAAGTTTTTTACAATACGGTCCTCAAGCGAATGGTACGACAACACGACTAACCGGCCTCCCGGTTTCAACAGATCGGTTGTGCTTTCGAGAAAATCGCTGAGAACACCTATTTCGTTATTCACTTCAATCCTTAAGGCTTGAAAAACCATTGCGAGGTATTTTTTCTCGATTTTGACAGGGACACAAGGCGCAATAACTTTCAGAAACTGACTCGTCGAAGTGATTGGTTCATTCGATCGGGCTGCAGTAATGAGAGATACCAGGTGTCTCCAGTTCTTTATCTCTCCGTACTCCTGGAATATTGTCCAGAGCTGTGCCTCATCGTACTCGTTGATGACTTTGGCCGCATCGAGCGCGGCTGACTGGTTCATCCGCATGTCGAGATTTCCTTCGAAACGGAAAGAAAATCCGCGGTCCGGAACATCAAAGTCGTGCGACGATACGCCAAGATCTGCCAGTATACCATCCACTTTGTCGATTTGATAATAGCGCAAAAAATGGCGGATGTATTTGAAATTATGACGGATAAAGATCAAACGACCGTCATCCGAAAGATTACCCTTTACATCAACATCCTGATCAAAGGCGATCAGTTTTCCATCTCCCAATTTTTCAAGGATCTTTGCAGAGTGCCCGCCTCCGCCGTACGTCACATCGACATAAATACCGCCAGGTTGAATATTCAACCCTTCAATACTTTCTTCAAGCAATACTGGTACATGATATTCGTCCATGTGATCAATGTTTTAGACATTAAAAGCTTTCCATCGGACCACCAAGCAACTCTTTGTATAATCTTGCATAGTCATCATCACTAAGCCGCGATGCCTGATGACGAGAGGGTTCCCACAATCTCATCCTTGTGCCTTGACCTGTAAATACTGCCTCTTTGGTAATTCCAGCATATTCAAGCATCTCATCGGGGATATTTAACCGCCCGTTTTCAGCCATGCTAACTTTGACAATTTCCTCGTAGTAACGCGAGAGCATTTTGCTTTGAATGGGGTCGTCCGGGTTCAGCCTGCGACGTAATTTTTCAACTTTTGCAAGCCAGGTTGAATGGGGATATACATTCAAACACTTGTCGTAGACATCCTTTTCGACCACAAACAATGGCTCAAGCGCATCTCCCATCTCCTTTTTAAAGGGAGATGGCAACACCACGCGGCCTTTACCGTCCAGAGTTACAGGGTATATGTTCGAAAATGAAACCATCTGAATATAACTTTCCAATAGTATGTAAAAATAGTAGTTTTACACATCATGACAAAATCTGACACTTTATTCCACAAACAACTTCTCAACATATTGTTGATAAACATTGAAATAACTGTTGATAACCAGGGAAAAAGTGTTTATAAGTCAGCCGCAAAATAAATTCCAAGTCAAATAAAGCCAACAAATAAAGGGGAATTGCAAAAAAAGTGAATTAATTTCACTTAATAATGCAATTGTAAATAAAAATCCAGGAATATACGATTTAATGGGAAAATGGAGCTTTAAAATGGTCTTTTGGCAGTAGGCAAACCTACTCTTTGGAGAATATAGGGTGAACCAAAATCGGTTAATGTCAATATTCAGTAAGTTGAATCGCTTAAACCATCTTACAATACCAGTAGCTTTGACGTAATTCTGAAGAGGGGATAATTATTCCGTTGTTCCTTAACATTACAGAACCTTTTTTTATTTTACTTTGAACGAAAATAAACCAGAATAGCAGATATGGAAAGCGAAAAGGATGCATCACTCCTCAAACCAATTGTTTTAAGAGAGCTGATTGCGGAAAAAAATTCGAAGTTGGCAGCCAGGATACCGGGATTTGTTTACGGATTGATGAATCGGTTACTTCATATCAGGGAGATCAACGAAATAATAAGGAGATACGGACATCTGAAGGGTGTCCCTTTTATAGCGTCTGTCCTTCAGTATTTTGATGTAAAAGTTGAGCTAAACGGTGAAGAAAATCTTCCGGCTTCGGGTCAATATATCTTTGCTTCGAACCATCCTTTGGGCGGTTTCGACGGATTAATGCTGATTAAGGCAGTATCGGACCGTATGGGAAAATCGTTTTTCCTGGTCAGGGATGAGTTAACAAAAATACCGCCACTTGCTGAACTATTTATCCCAATCAATAAATTTGGTGATCAGCGACGTTCTGCCAGTCTGATCAATGAGGCATATGACTCAGATAGTCAGATACTTATTTTCCCGGCAGGATTAGCATCACGTAAGATCAAAGGCAAAATTGTTGATTTAACCTGGCAAAAACATTTTATTCAGAAATCAGTAGAACACCACCGGGACGTAATTCCGGTTTATATTAACGGAAAAAACTCCTGGTTTTTCTATTGGCTGGCCAATTTCCGCAAAACGATTGGAATCCGTATAAACCTCGAAATGTTCCTGCTTTCCGACGAATTATTTAAAAACAGAGGTAAGACGTTTGTAATCAGTTTCGGAAAACCGATCCCCTGCAGCCGTTTCGATCGCACAAAATCGTCTGTTGAGTGGGCCGGTATTGTGAAAGAAATTGTATATGAGATGACTGCTAAATCGAATTAATAGCCTTTCAGAGAATATTCGTAGTTAATTATTGTTATTTTTGAAGCATCAATTCAATTGTTTGAAAAATGAAGGAAATAATTCCTCCCGTGTCAAGGGAGCTGATCGAAGCAGAGCTTACCGCAGATAAATTTCACAGGAAAACGAATAAAGCTGATAACGAAATATACATACTTACTTATCACGATTCACCAAATATAATGCGTGAAATCGGACGGTTAAGGGAATTGACCTTTCGGTCGGCAGGTGGTGGAGTTGGCGAAGAAGTGGATATCGATCATTATGACACAAGAGTTGAACATCCATATAAACAATTAATTGTGTGGGATCCGAGCCGGCACGAGATATTGGGAGGTTATAGATACATTCACTGCAAAGGTCTGCCCCGAGACAAAAACGGAGAGGTCCCTCTGGCCACATCACACCTTTTCCAATTCTCAGATGAGTTTATCGACGATTACCTTCCTTATGTAATTGAGCTGGGTCGCTCATTTGTACAGCCTGATTATCAATCGAGTAGAGCAGGTGCAAAAGCACTTTTTGCATTAGACAATCTTTGGGACGGATTAGGCGCCCTGATGATTGATTACCCTGATATCAGGTATTATTTTGGGAAAGTGACAATGTATACACAATACGACCAGAATGCCCGAAATCTGATTCTTCATTTTTTCGAAAAATACTTTCCTGATCCCGACAAATTGGTTCGCCCCATTAAGCCGATGCCTTATAATGCTGATTCGCTACGGATGGCTGAGCTGTTTTCAGGGAAAAGTTACGATGATGCCTATAAAATTCTTTCCGCTGAGGTTCGAAAGAACGGGGAGAACATACCTCCACTTATCAATGCCTATATGAGCCTGACGCCATCGATGCGGACATTCGGTACGGCGATAAGTGATGAATTCGGGGATGTGGAAGAGACTGGGATTTTACTTGATATCGACGACATGTACGATACTAAAATCGACCGTCACGTAGGAACTTATCTGGAAGAACTCGCTGATAAACAGGAGAATCCGAAGGTTAGATTTCAATAATATTCAGGTATACAAGTATAAAAAAGTAGAGACGCGGTTAATCGCGTCTCTACTTTTTTATAAATATCAATATGCCCTTCCTTTTATTCCTTCTATAAAGTTTATAAACGAGGTGTTTACTACTTTATTTCCGCCAGGCGTAGGGTAATCACCTGTGAAATACCAGTCACCAAGATCGTTCGGGCATGCAACATGAAGATTATCAACGGTCTGATACACAATTTCAACCTCAGCTTTGCAATCGTCGGGCTTGAGCAATACTGCAATTTTCGCCGAAATCTCCTCGTCAGTGAAAGGCTTGTATATCTCTTTCACATAATTGACCATTTCCTCTTTTGGCAAATGTTGTTGTTCCTTACATTTTCGGTAAACCTCGTCAATAATTTTTGAACGTTTACTCTCTTTAAGTAATACGATCGCTGCTTCGAAAGCGACAAATTTTCCAAGGATCGCCATATCAATCCCATAACAATCGGGATAACGAATTTGAGGTGCTGACGAAATAATGATGATCTTCTTCGGTTTAAGACGGTCGAGTATTTTAAGAATGCTCATTTTTAGCGTTGTGCCACGAACAATAGAATCGTCGATTACAACCAGCGTGTCCTCGTAATTTTCAACAATTCCGTATGTAACATCGTACACATGAGCCACAAGGTCATCGCGACTGGTGTCATCGGCAATAAAAGTCCGCATCTTCACATCCTTAACTGCAATCTTCTCCATGCGGGGCTGAAGAGAGATGATCTCTTCAATATCGATGTCACTAATTGCGGTTCCGAGCGCACGGATCTTCTCCTTCTTCCAACTGATCAGCTGAGCCCTGATGCCTTCCATCATTCCGTAGAAAGCTGTTTCTGCAGTGTTGGGGATATATGAAAAAACGGTTTTTTTAAGATCGTGATTTACTTTTTCGAGTATGGTCGGGGCCAAAAGAAATCCCAGTTTTTTACGTTCCAGGTAAATATCCCTGTCGGATCCCCGTGAGAAATAAATCCGTTCGAAGGAGCAGGATTTACGGGTCTGAGGAATACGCACCAACTCATGTTTTACTGTTCCATCGGCTTTGATGACCAAGGCATTACCAGGTTCAATTTCACTGACCTGGTTCCATCCAACATTCATCACTGTTTGAATAACAGGCCGCTCTGATGCAACAACAACAATTTCATCATCAGCATAATAGAAAGCGGGACGAATGCCCCATGGGTCGCGGACAACAAAAGCATCGCCGTGTCCAATAACTCCACCAATTGTATATCCGCCATCCCAGTCGCGGCTTGCCCGTTCAAGTATTTTGCGGACATCCAACTTCTCTTCTATCAGTCCGGATATCTCTTTGTTTTTGCGGCCTTCGTTTTTATATTGTCTGAAAAGCAATTCATTTTCCTCATCTATAAAATGACCAATCTTTTCAAGAATGGTTACAGTATCGGTGAATCCTTTGGGATGTTGTCCCAATCCAACAAGCAGGTCAAACAGTTCATCAACATTGGTCAGATTGAAATTTCCGGCAAGGACCAGACTTCGAGAACGCCAGTTATTCTGTCGCATCACCGGATGTGTATATTCAACACTGTTGCGGCCAAAAGTCCCATATCTCAAATGACCGAGGTAAACTTCACCTGCAAAAGGAAGGTTCTCCTTCGCCCATACCGGATCGTGAAAACTTTGCGGGAAATCAGTAGCAGCGTGATTAAACTCTTTATAAATTTTACCGAAAACATCCTTGATAGGGTTGGGATCGACAGAACGGTGGCGGAAAATATACTCCTGACCCGGAGAAACATTTAGCTTAACACCAACAGCACCAGCACCATCCTGTCCTCGGTTGTGCTGCTTTTCCATCAAAAGATAAAGCTTGTTAACACCATATTGCCAGGTGCCATATTTTAAGCGGTAGTATTCCAGAGGTTTAAGAAGTCTGATCAGGGCAATTCCACATTCGTGTTTAATTTGTTCGCTCATTCTTAAATTATCCTGATTTAATTGATTGTTGTACTCGTGACAAGTTCCGGAAAGGCAATCTCATCGGCCACAATAAAAGCATTCGGGTATTGAAATAAAAGCGTTTTCTGCATCTTTAATGCTTCGCTTTTAGTCCTGAAATTTCCAATTCTCACAATAAAATCGGGAGATTTGAAAAGCAGATATGTTTTGACGTTGGGATTTGAAGAGAGAAATTCGGTTTTAATCTTGATTGCCTCAGTATGAGCTTTTTCTCCTGATCCAAAATAAATTTGGAGTCTGAATCCACCGATTGTTCCGTTTTTTTTGCTTTGTGCTGCTTCTTGTTTGAGCAGTTCGATAATTTTGGGATCGCTCTGTATATTTAATTTATCCCAAATCATCAATGAATCTGCAGCATTTAGCTGATCGATTCGGGTTATCGATTCGCGGGTTGCGGCAACACCGGAGATAAATGCCATTACAAAAAGCAGGATGATCGATATTTTCATTTTCCTGTATTTTTTTTGATCTGCAAATATACTCAAATTCAAATGGCGTGAAAACAATGTCGCTGAAGCTGTGTTAATTGTTTATTAACTTTAGTATTAAGCTGTCTAAAAACAATATACCAATTTAAATTTGCTTCAGATTTCCATTTGGACAATGCTATTTTAAATTGACCTTTTCTTCCTAATTGTTGAAATGGTGATAACTTTGCCTGAACAATCTTAAAGATCAAAATATCAATGCCCGATAAGAAACTCTATATAGAAACCTATGGCTGCCAAATGAATGTGGCAGACAGTGAAGTTGTTGCCGCGGTTATGGGTGAACGAGGATACACAATGACAGATCAATACACTGAAGCAGATACCATCTTAATTAATACTTGTTCCATCCGTGACAATGCAGAACAACGCATTTGGGGAAGGCTCGATCTGTTCAAAAGTATCAAAAAGAAGCGCCCGGGACTGCTTGTCGGATTGATTGGCTGCATGGCTGAACGACTCGGTGACGAACTTCTCCTGAAAAAATCGGTGGACCTGGTGGCTGGTCCGGATGCCTATCGTGATCTGCCCTTTTTGATTGATAAAGCCCAGGCAGGTGAAGCAGCAATTAATACTGAACTTACGATTGATGAGACGTATGATTCAATCATTCCAAAACGGATCGGAGAAGGAAAAATATCCGGTTATGTCTCTATAACACGTGGTTGTAATAATTTCTGCACCTATTGTATTGTCCCTTATACACGTGGCCGCGAACGAAGCCGCGATCCAAAAGACCTGATCAACGAAGTGAATGACCTTCTGAAATCGGGATATAAGGAGGTGACTTTGCTGGGACAGAACGTCAACTCATTCAAATGGCATCCCGAAGGTGAGCGAAAGCCGGTTCGTTTCCCCGATTTACTTGAAATGGTTGCGGCCATTTCGCCGGAATTACGTGTAAGGTTTACAACTTCTCATCCTAAGGATCTGTCCGACAAATTATTGAAAACGATGGCAAAATATCCGAATATTTGTCGTCATATTCATTTACCGGTTCAATCGGGAAGCAGCGTTATTCTTAAAAAGATGAACCGTAAATACGACCGTGAATGGTATCTGGACCGTATCAAGGCGATTCGTGAAATAATTCCCGGTTGCGGTATCACAACTGATGTTTTCAGCGGCTTCTGCACCGAAACGGAAGAGGATCATCTTCAGACACTTTCGCTGATGGAGCAGGTTCAGTTTGACACATCGTTCATGTACAAATTCTCGATGCGACCCGGAACTTATGCCCATACTCATTTCGAAGACGACGTAACGGAGGAAATCAAATTGCGAAGGTTGGAAGAGATTATCGCATTGCAGAGTAGGATTTCACTCGAAAGTAACCGCCGGGATATTGGAAAAACCTTCGAAGTGTTGGCCGAAGCTGTCTCAAAAAAGAAAAAAAGTGAGTTTTCAGGAAGAACTTCACAAAATAAACTCGTGGTATTTCCCAATAAAGATCTTCAGTTTGGTGACTATGTGAGAGTTGTCATTAAAGATAGTACACAAACGACACTTATCGCTGATGTAATTGAGCGGATTGATTATTCACAAGAATGATATTTTTGAAGATTTAAAAATTTTAATCACCTAGTAAATAGATTTATAATGAGCGATTTAATAAATGATTTTCGTGTATACCGCGAAAAGATGAACGAAAAGATTCTTGCATCCGACAATAAGGTGATGAAGCGGATTTATAACATTGATACAAATACATATATGGATGGTGCGCTCACCTCCAAAACAAAGGAGATGCTCGGATTGGTCAGCTCAATGGTCCTCCGCTGCGACGACTGCGTTAAATACCACCTCGAAAAATGCTGCGAACTGGGCGTGAACACAGAGGAGCTTTTCGAGATTTTCTCGGTTGCCAACCTGGTTGGCGGTACGATTGTGATTCCGCACACACGTCGGGCACTTGAATATTGGGAAGCATTGCTAGAGCAAAAAAATAAAGTGGATATTGCATAGATTTGCTTTGACTATTTGGGCTATTCAAACACGATTAGCTTTATTATCTCTGAAAATTTCTTAAAAATGGCTTCTAAAAAAATCATAGAACTGCTGGCTCCTGCAAAAAATCTGGTTTGCGGCCGGGCTGCAATATCGCATGGAGCTGATGCCATTTATATTGGCGGTCCGAAATTTGGAGCCCGTGAAGATGCCAGCAATTCTTTACAAGACATCGAAATATTAGTTGAAGAAGCGCAGGTTTTCGGAGTCAACGTGTACGTTGCATTGAATACGATATTGTACGACAGCGAATTGGAAGATGCAAGGCTGCAAATTAAGAATTTGTACGAAATCGGAGTTGATGCTTTGATTATTCAGGACATGGGAATTCTCGAAATGGACCTTCCTCCGATTCCATTACATGCAAGCACCCAGCTTCATAACTACCTGCCTTCGCAAATTAAATTTCTCGAAGCCGTTCATTTTAAACGTGCCGTACTTGCCCGTGAATTGAGTATTGAACAGATTCGCGATATCCGTAGCCAAACATCCATCGAACTTGAAGCGTTTATTCATGGCTCACTTTGTGTCAGTTTTAGTGGGCGCTGTTACCTGAGCAATGCAATCGGCGGGCGGAGTGCCAACCGTGGAGCGTGTGCGCAACCTTGCCGGAAACGATATACGCTCTTCGACGCCGATAAAAAAGTAATTTCTGCCGATCAACATCTCCTGTCATTAAAAGATCTGAATCATTCGGACTCCATTAAAGATCTGGCAGAAGCAGGAATTCAATCATTCAAAATAGAAGGCCGGTTAAAAGAGGTTGACTACGTAAAAAACATCACTGCCTTTTACAGGAAGAAGATCGACGCGTTTCTCGAAGACCAACCTGAATTCAAAGCAGCTTCTGCAGGGAAAAGTTATATTAGTTTTGAGGCCAATCCTGCAAAGTCATTCAATCGTGGTACAACCGACTATTTTTTGCACGGCAGATCAAAAGATATTGTCTCCTTTGAATCGCCTAAGTTTTTGGGTGAATCGGTCGGTGAGGTGACCCAAGTGACCACAAAGTATTTTGAAATCGAGTCAGCGCTTGAAATCGCCAACAACGATGGCCTCGTATTTATTTCCGCAGCAGGTGAAAGTGTTGGTATTAAAGTGAATGTGGCAGAAAGAAGTCGAATCTATCCGGATAAAATGAATGGAATCTATCCAGGTGCCAAAGTTTACCGAAACTACGATCACATTTTTCAACAACAACTGAAATCCGATCTGACAATCAGAAAAATTGCAGTGAGTATTGAAATTAGCGAATCGGATGACGGTTTTGAATTAACCGCACATGACGAGTCAGGAATTATTGTAACATCGGTATATAACCTGCCTAAAAATCCTGCCCGTGATATTATAAAGTCAAAAGAGACAATCACACATCAGTTGATAAAATCCGGAGATACACCTTTCTTTGTAACAGGTGTCGAAACTAACGGAACCGAAAAGTTCTTTTTCCAGGCTTCTGTTCTGAATGCGATGCGTCGTGATCTGCTTGACCGGATCACGGATGCCAGAAAGCAGAAAACCAGAAACAAAATCAATCATGAATCAAATAGTTACCCTTATCCGGACAAAGAAATTGGTTATGAAGGGAACATCAGCAATCGGCTGGCCAGGCAGTTTTACATACGTCACGGAGTCGAAAATCCTGAAATGGCCTTTGAAAAACAGTCGGATCCACACGGTAAAATTGTGATGACAACAAAGCATTGTCTGAAATTACAAATGGGAATCTGTCCTAAATTTGGTGGAAAAATTGCCATTAATTTTAGTGAACCATTTTCGCTGAACGACGGAATAAATGACCTGCGTCTTGACTTTGACTGTATTCAGTGCGTCATGAAGGTGATCTATTGACATGAACTTAAAATTACTAAAAATGATCGCCGAAGGAGAGCACCAACGGCAGGATTTTAAATATTGCATCAATGATTCGAGGAAAATCGCACGGTCGTTGGTAGCATTTGCCAATACCGACGGTGGTCGTTTATTGCTGGGAATCAGAGATAATGGCTCAGTTGCAGGCATTCAATCCGATGAAGAATATTACATGGCAGAGGCTGCAGCTAAACTCTACAGCAAACCACCCATCAATTTTCAAACAGTTCAGTGGCAAATCGACGGAAAGTCCGTCCTCGAAATTGTAGTCCCAAAAAGAGACGATTTCCCTCATTTAGCACAGAATGAAGATGGTAAATGGTTGGTATACATTCGAAAAGATGACCAGAATATTGTTGCTCCTGCCATTCTTCTTAAGGTCTGGGAGCAGCAGAAAAGCCCGCTGGGTGTTCATATCCGGTTTTCGGACGAAGAGAAACGACTTCTTTCGCTAATTGAGACGAATCAAAATATTTCGCTCAATCAATTCTCGCGACAAGCCAAACTTCCGCGCTGGAAAGCAGAAAGAATACTTGTCAAACTTATTGTGATCGGAGTTGTGGGGATGGCAATCAGTGTTACCGGAACCTATTTTTTCCTCCGTGATGATTTTGAACCAAAGCACTCCTGAATCATCCTTAATTTATTACATTTTGAAAACATTTGGGGATTAACCGATACTGTTTGTTACGGCATCAAATTCAGGTCCATAATATTTTTATATTTGCAAAACGACACAGCAAAATATTGTGTCAACAGAAGTAATTCACTTCAATATATTCATAACAACAAGTAAATCAGGTCATGGAAATATTTATTACAGCCGAAGCATGGATAGCCTTGCTCACGCTGACCTTTCTTGAAATCGTTTTGGGCGTTGACAATGTCATCTTTATTTCAATCGTAACTAATAAGCTTCCTGCCAGCCAACAGCAATATGCCCGGCGCCTTGGACTAAGCATTGCCCTCATATTCAGGATATTTCTTCTAACAATCATTTCATGGATGACCAAAAGCATGACTGAACCGCTCTTTTCTGTTTTCAATGTCGGTTTCAGTATCCGGGAACTGATTCTATTGACCGGTGGTCTGTTCTTACTGGCAAAAAGCACATCTGAGATTCACGCCAAAATGGAAAATCTGCACGAAGGAGGTCCATCGGGTGGTGGCGCCGTATTATCTAAGGTGATCATTCAGATCATCATGCTTGATATTGTCTTTTCGTTCGATTCGATCTTAACGGCTGTCGGATTGACAAGTCATCTTTCAATTATGATTTTGGCTGTGGTTATCTCCTTGTTTATCATGATCTTCTTTGCCGATAAAATCAGTAAGTTCATTGCCACTCATCCAACCCTCGAAATACTGGCGCTCTCATTCCTGATTCTGATTGGCTTTATGCTCGTATTGGAAGGTGTTCATGTAGAAGTTCCCAAAGGATATATCTACTTCGCAGTATTTTTCTCACTTCTTGTCGAAATGGTCAATATGCGAATACAAAAGAAGCATCATCCAGTTGTTCTTCGCCCGGGGATTGAAGCAGGCCTAATTGATCAACCAGATAAAAAAAATAATTCCAAATCTTAGTAAATAGCCCTGAATTAACAGATTCCAAAATTAAAATAGCAACCATGAATAAAACAAGCAGGCTCTTAAATTATTTGATCTTTAGTATTTTAATGGTGGGTTTTATGTCCTTCTCCGGTTACGGACAGGAGGAATATAAGGATCCTAAAAATAAGGCACTAAACGAACTTTATCCCGGAGGATCGTTTTATGACGTACAGAATTATGTGCAACCAACCGGTAAAAAACAGCCTAAAAATATCATACTAATGATTGGTGACGGGATGGGTCTTGCACAGGTTTATTCCGCAATGACTGCCAACGGAGGTCATTTATTTTTGGAAAACTTTAAAAATATTGGGTTTTCAAAAACTTACTCATCAGATAATTACATCACCGATTCAGCTGCAGGCGGAACAGCACTCGCTTCCGGAATTAAAACGTACAACGGTGCGATTGGAGTCGATCCTGACAAAAAACCTGTACCAAACATCCGCGAAATGGCTGAAATAAAAGGACTTAAAACAGGCCTCGTCTCAACTTCCGCTATCACCCACGCTACACCGGCTTCATTTATTGCACATGCATCTTCAAGAAGTAGTTATGAAGATATTGCTGCCGATTTTTTGAAAACGAATATTGACGTTTTTATTGGTGGTGGAATTAAAAATTTCGAAGCGCGAAAAGACGGAAAGAATTTGAGTAATGAATTGAAAGATAAAGGCTACCAGGTTTTATACAATATTGAAGATATTCAGAAAATAAAATCGGGAAAATTGGCGGGGTTTACTGCTCAGGAACATGACGCACCAATGCCTGAACGTGGTGAAGTGCTTGTTCCAGCAACAGAGACGGCCATCAACCTACTTTCACAGGGTAATAAAGGGTTTTTCCTGATGGTTGAAGGTTCAGAGATTGACTTTCTTGCACACGAAAATAAGACACCGGGTGTAGTTCTCGAAACGCTTGATTTTGACAGAGCAATCGGAGCAGCCCTGAAATTCGCTGCCTCCAACGGAGAAACGTTGATCATAGTAACTGCTGACCACGAAACGGGAGGAATGACCATCAATGGTGGTGATTATAAAAATGGGACAGTGACTGGCAAATTTACTTCTGGCGGACACACCGGTATTGCTGTTCCTGTTTATGCTTTTGGTCCCGGTGCCGAACAATTTACAGGATTTATGGAAAATACCGACATTGCAAAAAGAATGATGAAACTCTTGAAACTGAATTAACTGAAGTCAACAATCATACTATGAAGACGCTGGTGCTATGCATTGGCGTCTTTTATTTTAGTTTGAACCATTTTCTGCATTTTCGGATACCTCAACTGGAACTGAGAAATAAAATGTACTTCCTTTGTCTTGTTCTGATTCCACTGTCAATGAACCATTAAGTAATCTCGAGATTCTTAAGGAGATGGCCAAACCTATTCCAAGCCCGCCATATGCACGTGTTAATGTATCATCTCCCTGACGGAAAAAATCAAAAATGACAGAAAGCTTCTCCTCTGGAATTCCGATTCCAGTATCTTTTATATAATAGATTAATTGACTTTTATCATCTATTTTAAAACCCACTTCAATCGTCCCCCTGCTGGTAAATTTTATCGCATTCTTGAACAGGTGAACAAGTACCTGGTTTATTTTGCTTTTGTCCGCTACATAATACCTTGGAAGTGACTTATTTTCCGGTTTAAAAATCAAGGTGACCTGATCTTCTTTGCCTGATGACTGCAGAATATTTTCGAAGGAGGATTTATTTTCCAGGAACTGATCCATCATTCGGAAGGACTGTTTGCGGATTTTGATTTTAGCTTCCTCAGCTAATGCCAGATCAAAAACATCTTCAATGATGTTCAATAAATTTTTACCACTTGTTTGAATATCATCTGCAAAACTCCGGGCATCGCCGGATTCAACTCCCGATTTAATTAATTCACTGAACCCGATGATATGATTCAAGGGAGTCCTAAGTTCGTGGTTCACAGTGGCCAAAAATGCTGATTTTAAACGATCTGATTCCTGTGCTTTCTCTTTGGCTTCAATGAGTTCACGTTGGGTTTTCTTCAAGTCCGAAATGTCAACAAAAGCTTCAAGCAAAACCTTTTGACCATTGTATTCAATCTGCATGGCCGATTTCAATACCGGTACAGTTGTACCATCCAGGTTAATTAATTCAGATTGGCGCGATTGATAAGGTTCAGTGTAAGCGTCAGGAAACTTCGAATGGCTTGCTGTAATAATACTTTCATGACTTATTTCTGTGATGAATTTGGGTTTCCGGGATGAATAACCCAAGAGCTCAAGTGCAAACTGATTGATCTCAATAATTTCCGAATTGTTATCAATCAGCACAATACCATAAGGCAGACTCTCTAGAATTGTCTGCTCGTTCTTAAGATGGCTTTTTAGTTTTTCGTGAGCAAAATTCAAATCCTTAGTTCGATCACCAACCTTTAATTCAAGTACTTCGTTTGATCTTCGGAGCTCAGCTTCGGTTTCAAGCTGTTTGTTTTTCCATTTCGCCAGCTGACTCAACATGTAATTGTATCCGTGAATCAATCCTCCTATTTCGTCCTTTCTAAAAATGTCAATGTACTCTTCAAAGTTATTATCCTTCGATATGTTTCGCATTTTGGTTGACAAAAGCAACAGAGGTTTAGCCATTGCACCACCAACAAAATAAGCAAGGATCATAGAAATAAAAACCAGTGTAAGAAACAGTACTATAAAAAGTATAATTTCTTCCAGATTTTGCTTCTCCCTGAAATTCAAATCAATTTCAGCAATCAGGGCACCCAGTCTTTTGCCGTTAAAACTTATCGGAACACTCATAAACATCGAGTTATTTCGAAACAGAATATCCTCCAAAAAGAATTTATCGCCTTGCGAAATCTTTTGAACTGTGTCATTGCCAAATGATGCAAAGGGAACATATTTTGTATCGTAAATAACCGCAGAAACGAGATGTGGAATTTTCCGAAGTTTTTTCAGTACTTCTGTCGCACCGGGTTTGTCTTCAAAAACTACGGGTACGCTGCTATATTCAGCAATGATCTGCAGATTAATGCGGGTTTGTTCGATCAGATTCTCTTTGAGAGTTGTAAACTGACGCATGCTGGTATAAACCAATGTGGCTGCCACCATTAACGATGTCAGTAAACCTATTGACAATATCATTCTAAAACGCAGTCCCATATATAGATATAATTAAGTCGCCCGAATGGCATTTAATAACATTGACAAATCTAAAGTCTGTTAAACTAACACAGTGTTAATATGCATCTAATTTGTCTATTATAGACAAATTCCTGTGGTGCCACGATGAAAATACCGTTTAACATGATAAGCGAAATAACGTTTAAAACCAACAGAAGTTTAAATACTTAAAAATCGAATACATAACGAAATTAACAATATTTCCTGGAAAGGTGACATCACGAACGTATGAGAACCTACCCAATGAAACGGAAAACGTTGGATAATGTTTCTAATTTGGAAATATTCAAATAAATACAGCAAGACCACAAAATATAACTGCTGACTTTTTTAAAGAAATTTGTAACTAAAATCAAGTTTTACGTAAAAGGAGAAGTTTCAAATTTAAAAATTTATTCGTATGACTATGAACACACAACACAATTATGGCTGGGTAAGGGATTTACCTGACTTTAGAGATATGGTTTACGAACCGGCAAAGTTTACTGCTTTGCCGAAAACCATTGACTTAAGTAAACAATGTCCGGCAGTTTATGACCAGGGACAACTTGGCAGTTGTACTGCCAATGCAATTGGTGGTGCATATGAGTTTGAATTACTTAAACAAAAACTTCCTGATTTTATTCCTTCACGACTTTTCATTTATTACAATGAAAGAGTTATTGAGGGTAGCATTAACACCGACTCAGGTGCCCAAATTCGCGATGGCATCAAAACCGTCAACAATCAAGGTGTATGCCACGAAACACTCTGGCCTTATACGATTAGTAAGTTCAAATCCAAACCGACCAAGAAATGTTATACCGATGCAAAGAAGCACCTGGTAACATCTTATCTGAGCATTCCACAGGATTTGAATCAGATGAAATCATGCCTTGCTGCCGGATATCCGTTTGTTTTTGGGTTCAGCGTTTATGATTCTTTTGAAAGTGCAGTTGTAGCCAAATCGGGGATAGTCAATTTGCCTTTGAAATCGGAAAAATTACTTGGCGGACATGCAGTGATGTGCGTTGGCTATGATGATGTTTCGCAGCGCTTTATTGTTCGCAATAGTTGGGGAACCAGCTGGGGAAAGTCTGGGTATTTCACAATGCCGTATTCCTACCTCACAAATGGGAAACTGGCAAGTGACTTTTGGACAATAAGAATTGTTGAATAGAAATTAAAAGAAGTCTCTGGTTTGTCTTATTAATTTTAAATGAACGTTTTATAGAATCCCTCGCTGAAAGTCGGGGGATTTTTTTGTAAATAATTTCCAACAATATTTGTCTGAGAATGGCATTCTGACTGCGATTTTGCAGCGATAAAAGGGGGGATTTTTAAAAATGCATCTATCTAAAAATCAAAGTGCCAGGATCTAAAACCCTGGCACTTTGTAGCCTCACCGCGACTCGAACGCGAATCTAAAGTTTAGGAAACTTCCATTCTATCCCTTGAACTATGAGGCCGGAATTATTTTGTGGTGCAAAACTACTCTTTTTCCGAATCTGACCAAAAACCTTTATGTGAGGAACCAACCCGCTAATGATGATTGATGACAGGTACGCTCTTCAGTTTTCTGGCTGCCTCTTCGAGTACTTTGTCAGGTTTGGCAAAGCATATTCTAATAAGTTGATTTTTAGTCTTTTCGTGCTGAAAAGCCGAAAATGGCACTGTCGCGACACCAAATTCCATAATGAGCCTTGTCGCAAAATCAACATCCGGTTCGTCAGATATCTTACTGTAATCCAAAATCTGATAAAAGGTTGAATGAGTCGGAACGAATTCAAAATTGCTCCCTTCCAATAACGAAATAAACAGATCGCGTTTACTATGGTATGTTTCACAAATTGCCTCAAAATCCGGACCATCCTGTAAAAACTCGGCTAACGCAAACTGCGCCGGAGTATTCACACTAAAACCCTGAAATTGCTGGATTTTTCGGAATTCACTCATTAATTTTTCAGGTCCATAGATAAACCCTATTCCCCAACCCGTAATATTGAATACAGGTCCAAAACTCGATACGATTAAGCTTTTGGCTGCCAGTTCTGGTATAGATGCAAGACTACGGAATTTCAGGTCATCAAAAACGATATGATCAAAAACCTCATTGCTCAGAATTACGAGCTTTGTGCCGTTTGTAAGCCTTTTAAGTTGGTCGATGTCTTCTTCTGTAAATATTCTACCGATCGGATTTTGAGGATTGTTGATAATGATCATTTTGGTTTTGGAAGTTACCAACTTCTTCACCTCTTCCCAATCGATATGGAAATCAGGCATTTTCAGGTTAACGAAAATTGGACGTCCACCGTTCAGTTCAATAAACGGAGCATATGACTCCTGAATCGGTTCAAAAATAATCGCTTCATCGCCCTCCTTTACAAACGTACTGATCGCTGTTGTCATCGCTTGTGCCGGCCCAGCAGTAATCGTAATATCTGTTTCGGGGTTAAAAGAAGTATTGTTTTGCCGGTTTACAAGATTGATAATTTGCTCTCGTAATTGTTCGACACCTTCGGCCGGAGAATAATCATTATTCCCGAGTCTCATATTTTTACTAACCAGATCAATTAATTTTTCCGGACAAACAAGATTGGACATGGGAACAGCCAAGTCGATAGCATGAACCTCTTCGGCAATTGCTAGAATCGTCGTAAAGGCATTTTTCTTCGATGTTGGAATTTTTGATGAAACCATTTTTATTGTAATCAGTTGCTAACTGCAAAAGTAACAATATTTTTTATCGAACAAATCAGATTTGGCAATTCAGAATACAACTACAGCTTAATTCTTGATTCGATATTTCTATATTATTACTAATGAAGTATTTCTCGAAATATTTCAAGTGATTTTAAATTTAGCTTATTCCCAAGATGGAGTCCAAAATATTCGAGTGCAAAATCGAGCAAAAAGTTTCGTAATACCTGATCTGGTTTGAATTCTGTTGAATTTTGATAGCTCATTCCAATTAATTGGACAAGTACCAAACTTTCGCGATTTTGTAAAAACCAAGGGTGAGCAGGTGGTGACAAAACAAATTTTCCGGCAATCATGTCGAAAAATTGATTCGATTCTGAATAATTATTGGAAGGACCAAATCCAAGATAGCGGGTAAGTTGAATAAGAAAGATCAGATGAAAATTATTAATTCCATCTTCCAATAAATCAAGTACCTGAATTGACCGAAAAAGAAATCCGAATAAATCAGGTCGTGACTCCTCCTCCCGAAGCACCTTTTCCAGGACTTCGGCAAGAAAGAGAGCCTGCGACGACTTGACAATCCCGAAAGGTATTGACCCGAATGGAGAGATATTTTTGATCTCCTTTACCCTTTGCAATTCCCTTCCCGGTTTATAGTCGACGTCCATCTCAAGCAGGAAAAGTTGCTTAAGAAGATTTCCTTTCACCGATGTTTTTTTGCCATGGATCCCTTGCATGATAAATGCCATCCGTCCAAATGCCTCGGTGTAAATAGTCGTAATCAGCCCAGTTTCACCATATTTAAGACTTCGAAGTACTATTCCCCGGGTTTTTTGTAGCATTTTTCAATGAATAAAAAGCAGTTTAATAACGCGGGATTGATTCCCTCCACGATCAGCGCAAAAAATCAGGTAGACACCTGTACCTACCCGATCACCATTCCTGTTCTTTCCACTCCAGGTAGCGCGACCGCCATTTGACGAAGTTTTAAAAACCAGGTTGCCAGCAACATCGGTAATTTTAACCGACGATTCAGCAGTGAGCCCATCAATCGTAATATCACCTTGATACGTTTCCCTTACAGGATTTGGCCACGCATATAGGTGTTTAAATGAATTCTCTCCTTCAGTAGCGTCACCCATCCATGAGATGAGGCCTCGTCCGGTAGCAAAAAAAACTTCACCATTCTGGCCATTAATGGCAATACCCGAAATATTGTTTGCAAAAAGAGGTGAATTATCGGTATTGAAGTGATGAATCAGTTTAGACCCGTCGGCCGAAAAGAGGAATACACCTGAATTCTCCGTTCCAAACCACTTGCGGTTACCGCCATCCACCGCAATTGCATTCACAATTTCATTTTCAAGAAGCGGATGAAACAGTTCGTCGCCAAGATCAACAGAAGGTTGGACACCATAAAATTCAGAATTTCCAAACAGTGCCTCCGGATTTGTGTAAAGGACAACTCCTTTTTCTGTACCAATCCAGAGGTAACCATCCAGGTCCTCAGCTAAGATATTTATCTCGTTAAACCCTTTTATAACAGTTGTTTCACTATTCGAAAAACGGCTCCGGACAGAAGTCTTCCGATAAAGGTCATCCCCCGAATTGTCTAACGTATTATTTGTCCGGAGTGCAAAAAGGTCTGAATTACTGACAATGACCCATTTGGTATCGGTTTTTGCAATAATCATATCACCGGCAACGGAAAACTGGTTATCAATTCCAGGATAGCTAAATGATTTCCAGGTCCCGTCCGGTTTCATCGCATGTAATTGGCTACTTCCATTGGGATTAGTCACCCACAAATTTCCTTCAGTGTCATATGCCAATCCACCTGTTTTGCAAATTCCATTTTGCGACGCAAGTGGCGAATTCGTAGAATTGTGGATTTTAACCGTTTTCTGTCCATCAAATTCAATGAGTCCGTCACCTCGTGTCGCGCCCCAATAATGCTCCGTATTTTTGGGTGACGGAACGACTTTGGTGATGTTTTTTATCCCAAATAACTTATTGTCAGTAAATTCATTAACAGAAATCCATTTCTGATCTTTTAACCGATAAATTTCAGCAGGAACTGTTGCGGATTGTGAATCTTCCTCGCCGGTAGCAATGTAAAGATCAGATCCGGAAGCAGTTAATTTCACGGCGTTATTACTTGAAGGACTTGGGGGAACAATTGAAAGATATGAACCACTGCCTGATTTTCGAATCACACCGAATGTGCGATCACCAATCCATAAATCGCCTGAATTGCTTATCAGTACATCTGTGGGGTTTATTATTGTATTTACCGGAAGTAATGCTCCATAGTTTGAAACTGAAACGCGACTATTCGGGCTGATCAGGGAAATACTTTTTTCGCTGACAAAAGCCAATGCCGAAGGATAAGCCTTGATTTTCCGTATTCCTGATATATCGTGATACGCAGACTGCCAGAGTGTTCCGTCAAATATATAGATCTTTTCTGCATTATCACAGGTATAGACTTTGTTATTAAAAACAGTTATTGAATTGAACTGCCTATTTGGAAAAGGAAGTCCATCCTGAAGAATCCAATTGTGATAATCCTGAAGATTTGGGTTGTTTTTCTCGGCCCTGAAGACACCAGCTTCTGTAGCTGCCCAAAAATATCGTTCATCGGTGGCAAGCTCTTTAACAGCAATTGGGGAAGCATCAGGTCCGATCACCCATGTTTCAGCAACTTCCCACTTTTTCAGGCTGATTTTCACAATGCCAAAATCGCAGCTTAACCATGCAAAATCGCCTTCGCACAAAATGCTATTAATTGATTTGTTGGTGATTGAAGTTTTAAGTTTAAGATCCGGCAGATTAAGAATCGTATTTCCCGAAAGAAGGTCAAGGTTCCCGCTTGAATAACCAATTAATAAAGCGTCTTTTGAAGCTGACCAGCAAATGGCTGAAATTCCCAAATCTGACAGCCCTTCGACACGTGAAGTTGTTTCGAAACTGTTATCGGAAAGACTGTAAGAAAAAAGTCCGCTTTGGTTGGCTGCGAAAATTTTCTGACCGCCTTGCGTAATAGCGATTGTTTGATAATACGACAGGTATGAGTGCCAGTTATTTGCCGGAATCTCGCAGAAAACGGAGACACCGATCATCACAAAAATAAGTGTTCTCAGTTTTGGCCTCATCAAACGATTCGAAATTTAATTAATGAAAAACTGACAGATTGGGATGGCGTGAAATTAGATATTTTTCAGATAATCAACCAATTTCGTTACTGCTCGTCCCCTGTGGCTAATATGGTTTTTGTCATCGGCTGACATTTCTGCAAAAGATTGTTTAAAACCATCAGGCATAAAAATAGGATCATATCCAAAACCGGCGTCTCCGTGCTTTTCAGTAAGGATCTTACCTTCCACAATTCCTTCAAATTGTCGCTCTTCTCCATCAAGAATTAGTGAGATTACACATCTGAACCGTGCGTTCCTGTTGGATTCATTTTTCATTTTCTCCAGAACCTTCAACATATTGTCATTGGCATTCCTTCCTTCACCGGCATAACGTGCTGAATAAACACCTGGCTCATTCCCAAGAGCTTCGATTTCAAGTCCTGTATCATCCGCAAAGCAGTCAATACCATATTTATCCCAGATATAGAAAGACTTTTGAGCAGCATTGGCCTCAAGGGTGTTTCCCGTTTCGGGAATATCGTCAGAGCAACCGATGTCATTCAGACTTAATAATTCGAATTCTGAGGAAAGTATCTGCCTCAGTTCCCTCAGTTTATGATCATTGTTTGTAGCGAATACCAGTTTATGCATTGTAATATGAATGGTTTTGCTGCAAATTTAACCTAAATCGGATTTAAAGTAACAATATTGCTGAATTCCCCGTATAAATCGAGCCTGTCAGGAGTCGGCAATCTTCTAAATGAAGGCAATTAGTTTAATTATTAATCTCAAATCAATAAAGCAATGAAAACTACAGATTTTACGGGTCAACCCGATGTTGTTCAGTTGATCGAAAGGATGAAAAATGACAAAATAGATCAAATGCAATTCTCTGACCTCCTGGATAGCACCGGGAACCAATATGTTGAACTCGTCCAGGAAGGCGGAGGGGTTTTAGGTGTGGCATTAATTGGCTATACTTATGTGCTTGAGCAGATGGGTATCCGATTTTTCAGCCTTGCCGGAACTTCTGCCGGTTCGATCAATGCAATGTTGCTCGCCGGTTTGGGTGATGTGTCGAAACCCAAATCTGAAAAAGTCATTGACGTATTGGTCAACAAAAATCTCTACGATTTTGTGGATGGGGACAGCGACTCGAAAGACTTTATTAAAGCATTGGTTGAAAAGGCAAAACGGGTAAAAATGATCTGGAAAGGATGGCAGGTTATTGATGAATTATTTGACGACCTGGGACTTAATCCGGGTGACGATTTTCGGAATTGGCTCGCTCAGTTTCTTGAAAATAACGGAATAAAAACGGTTGCTGACCTCAACACAACTTTCGAAAAAATTCCTTCCAATTTGGTTATCCGTCCGGGTATTCCAAAAACTTTGGATGGACTGAAACCTCGCATTGCCATTATTTCCGCAGATCTTACGACAGAAACAAAGGTGGAATTTCCGAGAATGGCAAGTCTCTACTGGAGCGATCCGGAAAGCGAAAATCCGGCACTTTTTGTTAGAGCGTCCATGTCGATCCCATACTTTTTTAGTCCTTTACAAATCGACAACATTCCGCAAGGTCCTGCAGCTCAACAAAATTGGGATGACACTGTTCGTTTCACCGGTGCTTTACCTGAAACGTGTTTCTTTGTCGATGGTGGTATTCTTTCGAATTTTCCAATCGATGTCTTCCATAAGCAAAACTCTATACCACGTATGCCAACCTTTGGAATCCGCCTGGGTGATAATCGCAACTTAGCCAATAAGATATCGAATCCAACCAATCTTTTTGGGGCCATGTTCAACTCTTCACGTCATCTTCATGACTACGATTTTCTGCTTAAAAATCCCGATTACAGTCTCCTTATCGAAAAGATCGATATCGGCGATCACGACTGGCTCAATTTCGGAATTTCGGATGATGAAAAGCTTGATCTCTTTAAGCGTGGAGCAATTGCCGCAGACCGGTTCCTTCGACAATTTGACTGGAGTAATTACAAGAAAATCAGGGAGCAACTAATAAACAACATTGATGAATAATAGAATTTAGTATTCCATAGAAATACATGTTGATATTTGAAAGAAAATCATCTAATCCGAAAACTAAAATCCCTTGCACCAATCTATGCTGCAAGGGATTCTTATTTTGAATATTTCCAAATTGCTTTTCCTGAATAAATGCCTTGTAATTATTCCTGTCCCATTCCGACCAATACTATTCAGAGATTGCACATATTACTTTTACCAAATTTCAGAAAGTAGCACGTTATTTTAATGAGCAAAAAATCGGTTGTAATTGTGGGCGCCGGAATAGCAGGAATGGCAACTGCTATCGCATTGGCAAAGAATGGTTTTGATGTAACTGTCTATGAGAAAAATTCTCAGTCCGGCGGAAGGTGCGGCCAGATTAACCGCGACGGCCACAGGTTTGACATTGGAGCAACCATTCTTTTAATGCCCTCCATCTACCGGACTGTTTTCGATACGCTAGGACTCAATTTTAATGAATGTTTTGAATTAAAGGATCTTTCTACAATTTATAAGCTCTATTTCGGAAATGGAGAGCAGTTGATCTTTTCAAAAGACGACGCTGTGATGAAACCACAGCTCGAAAAGATGGAACCCGGAAGTTTTATTCGTTATAAATCTTATATTCAAACCGGTTACTCGTTTTTCCGCGATTCGTACAAAAACCTGCTTGCACGCAACTTCTACCACCTTTTTGAATTTACTACTGTTGCCAATGTAATGATGCTTATAAGGTTAAAAACATATCTTAAGCATGCCACCTTTATTCGCAGGTTTTTTAAAAACAAAAATTTACAACAAGCCTTTACATTTCAGAATATCTATGTCGGGCAAAGTCCTTTAAAGGCACCCGCGCTTTTTTCAATGTTGCCGGCAACCGAAATGATTGAAGGTGCACTCTTCCCGATCGGTGGGATGCACCAGGTTGCCTTAAAACTTGAAGCAGTAGCGAAAGAAGCAGGTGTAAAATTCATTTTCAACAAGACGGCAGAGAAGATCGAAACGAATGGCCATCTGGCAAAATCGCTGATCTTCAGTGATAGGACAACTAATAACAGCGATCTGATAGTTGTTAATGCCGATCTTCCGTATGCCTATCGCAATTTATTGCCCGACAATAAAATATCGCAAAGATTAGATCGCAAAACCTACTCATGCTCTGCCATTGTTTTTCACTGGGGACTTAGCAAGGCATATCCCAAATTCGAACACCACAGTATTTTTCTGTCGAATGAATATCGTGGGAGTCTGGACGCAATTTTTGAAAATCAGTCATTATCTAAGAATCCAAGCTTTTATGTTCATGCACCTGTACGTACGGACCCGTCAGCCGCCCCTGCAACCGAAGATTCCATATCCGTCATTGTTCCGGCTGGTCATCTGAACGAAAAAAATCCACAGGATTGGGAAGCACTTAAAAAATCAGCCAGGGCTGAAGTGCTTAAACGATTGGTGCTGGAGGGGTTCACCGATCTGGAAGATCATATTAAATTTGAGATATGCTACACACCGGCAGCCTGGAAGTCAATTTACAATGTCTCGCGAGGATCAGTTTTCGGCAGTATAGGACACAATATCATGCAGATGGGATATTTCAGGCCTCATAACCGACATAACCGCTACCACAATCTCTATTTTGTGGGTGGCAGCACCCATCCGGGAAATGGCGTGCCGCTTGTTTTGTTATCGGCGAAACTTACTACGGAGCGAATTTTGAAAGAGAATAGTTAATTTTATTGCAAATAATTCCGTCAAAATCTTATATTTTTGTCAAAACTTACGATGAATAACCCACTAGACACATATCTGACCATTTTTAATAAACTGGATTTCGAAAAGATTGTCGATCATCCGAATATCCTCATTGCAGCCAATTTCTGGGACGAGGATCGGTTTTTAGCGGCCAGAACATGCTATCGGTTTATGCGGGCAATTGACGATCTGATTGACAATTACAAATCAGATCATCAGGAAATTGCGGAAGATGAAAGAGAACTGTTCGAAAAGGAAGTTAAAAATTGGATCAATTCAATACACAATCGCGATGACAGTGATCCGTGGAAAAGTAAATTGATCGAAACAATGAACCTGTTTAAGATTCCGTTATGGACAATGGAAACTTTTGCCACTTCGATGATTTATGATATTTACAATGATGGGTTTGCCACGTTGGAAACTTTCCTTGATTACAGCAGCGGAGCCTCAATTGCACCTGCTTCGGTCTTTGTTCATTTATGCGGAATTTCATATTCAAACAACCAACACAATGAGCCGGTTTTTGATGTTAAAAAAGCTGCCACACCTTGTGCCGTATTTAGTTATATTGTCCATATTATCAGAGATTTTCAAAAAGATCAGCACAACAACCTAACTTACTTTGCCGATGATCTGGTTGCGAAGTATGGCTTAAACCGTGAACAACTAAAAGCAATAAGCAAGGGTGCAGAAATACCTCAGGGATTCCGTGGGCTGATAAGAGAATATTATAAGCTGGCAGATGAGTACCGCCTGAAAACTCTACGGATGATCCAGGAGATAAAGCCATTGCTTGAACCAAGGTACCAATTAAGTCTTGAAATCATTTTTGCGTTGTATCTGATGGTTTTTGAAAGAATAAATCCCGAATCGGGCCTTTTCACTGCAGCAGAATTAAATCCGACCCATCAGGAAATCAGGGAAAGAGTTTACCACACCATCCTTGCATTTCAACCTGACCGAAAGGCAGAACTGGTAGGCAATGTGTGATTCCTGTAAATGAAATGGTTGAATACCCTTCCGCCGGAATGCAGTAAATGCTAAACTTTCACTTTTCAATATTTAATTTTCTTTCGCACATTTCGTAATAGAAGCAAATAAACTATCTTGTGGTTTCTTTTGATTAATTGTGAATAAGATATGGCAAAGTATATTGATATCAGATGCGAAAATACTGATCAGGATCGCAAATTTCCGCTGGGAACAACATTAGGCGAGATTGCAAAATCACTGTCGGTCGAGATGAAGGAGCCGATTCTGGGAGCATATGTGAACCATCGCGCTAAACCTTTGGATTATGAGATGGTTAAACCACGTGTGGTTCAGTTTATCGATTATTCGTGGCGCGACGGGCAGCGTATGTACCTTCGCACACTCTCATTTATTCTCTATGCCGCTGTTCGGAATCTTTGGCCCGAAGCCCGTCTCATCATCGATCATGCCATTTCGAAAGGCTATTATTGTGAGATTGAAGGGCTGGACAGGGTTTTCAAAGAGGAGGATGTATGGTTACTTAACGATGAGATGAAGTCAATTATCCGGCAGGACATTCCCGTTGAAAGGAAAATGATACTTACTGAAAAAGCAATTGAACTTCTCGAGAAGAATAATTTGCACAGGAAAGCAGAGCTTTATCGCAATTATGGAAGACTCTATGCCCCTATTTTTTCATTGGGAGATCATGTCAATTTTTTCTATGGACATATGCTAACCTCAACGGGCTGTGTTCAGAATTTCGGCGTTGAAAAGTATTACGACGGTATTTTACTTCGCTTTCCGATTCCAACCAACACCGAAGAACTTGAACCGGCTATAAAACAGGATAAACTATTTGGAATTTTCAGAGAACATAAAAAATGGGCTGATATTCTGGAAGTTGAAGATATTCCAAGGCTAAATGCTGTTACGAAAGCTGGTCGCGCCAGCGATCTGATAAAAATTTCGGAGGCCTTACACGAGAAAAAAATAGCGGAAATTGCCACTGCGATTACTGCAAAGCGCGATAAAGTCAACATCGTTCTTATTGCCGGTCCGTCAAGTTCCGGGAAGACAACGTTTAGCCGCAGACTTGGTATTCAACTGGCAGTAAATGGGCTGCACGCCATTGAGGTTTCGGTTGACGATTTCTTTGTCAACCGCGATTTTACACCCATTGATGAATCGGGCAATTTTGATTTCGAAGCATTGGAAGCAATTGATATTCCTTTTTTTAATGATTTCCTTTTACGATTGACTGCAGGTGAAGAAGTTGAAGTCCCGCGATTCGATTTCCACCTGGGAGAGCGAACTTTCAGCGGGAAGAAGATGAAAATGGCGAAAGATAATATTCTTATTATTGAAGGAATACATGGACTAAATCCGGATTTAATCCCGCTGATCGATCCAGAAAAGACATATCGCATCTTCGTCTCGGCATTAACCCAGATTTCGATTGATGAGCATACGTATATCCCAACTACCGATAACCGTCTGCTCCGACGAATCACCCGCGACAGTAAATACCGTGGATATGACGCACTTACTACAATTCAGCGTTGGCCAAGCGTACGCCGTGGTGAAGAGAAGCATATATTTCCCTACCAGGAAAATGCCGATATCATGTTTAATTCTGCATTAATTTACGAACTCGCGGTCATCAAGAAACATGCATCTCCATTATTGAAACAGGTCAAAGAGAATACGCCTGAGTATTCCGAGGCGGTTCGTTTATTAATCTTTATCTCTTATTTTGAAACCATTCCGGAAGAGGAAATACCACCAACATCAGTATTAAGGGAGTTCTTAGGAGGCAGCAGTTTCCTATATTAGCAGAATTTAATGTAATGCATTGGTTTTATTCGCTTTATAATAATGCTGCCATTTATATTTTCTGACCTGTAACTAATTTCTGTATCGTCCGTCCTACTGACAAATTCAAAATCCAAAGAAATGAAAAAGTCAATTTTAGCCTTAATAGTTATTTGTGTTTACTGTACTTCTGTATTAAATGCACAAGATACAACCAGGGTAAATGTCCTTGGAAAAAATGTGGTAACAGTTGTCGAAGGGGGAAATTTACGTACCGATGTGAAAATTGGGAATCACGCAATCGATATCAAAGATGCAGGGCGTGGTGATACCGTAAAAGTCAGAGTAGGGCATCGGGCATTGGTAATTGCAGAAGGAAATCACGGATCTGATATCAAATTTAATCATCTCGAAGATCATGAGTATGAATCGTGGACAGGTCGTCCAGCCCGGTTTAAAGGTCATTGGGCTGCAGTTGAGATGGGAATTAATTCGTTTGCAAATACCGATTACAAAGCATTCACTCCAAATTTTATGGATCTGAACCAAAATAAATCGTTTGAGGTGGGTATTAATGTTGTGAGATACAGTATTGGTTTGCAAAAAGTCAAACGGAATATCGGATTGGTGACTGGACTTGGATTGACCTACAACGATTATAGGTTTTCGAACGCTTTTACGATTGAGAATGACAATGGCCTGGTTAAACCAATTGTACTGGATAAAAACGGACTTTCAAAAACAAAACTCTCAACCACTTATCTTACGGTACCCTTAATGCTCGAATTTCAGATTCCGGTTGATGGACACGACAAACGGCTTTATTTCTCGGGTGGTGTTATCGGCGGACTGAAAGTGGGTTCTCATACTAAAGTTAAAATAAACGGTGACAAATCAAAGAATCACGACGATTTCAATATCAATCCTTTCAGATATGGTGCCACGGCCCGGATTGGTTACAAGGGGCTCAATCTATTCGGGACCTATTATTTCTCATCCTTTTACAAGGATAACCGCGGCCCGCAGATGAACCCGTTTACGATTGGTATTGGTTTAATCAACTGGTAATATAGGTTGTGGCGAAAATAGTCTTCTAAAATGAAAATAGCAATTGATTTAAAATCAGTTGCTATTTTCATTTTAGACAACTGCAACTTTTTTCCCGGTAGAAAACAGCTAATATTTTAAGTTTTAAGCATCTGTTTTTTTTACTTGATAATTGCCCACTGAAATTCGTAACTTTAGCTTCATTTCAGTTAGAAAATTATGGAGACCAAAATGCTTTCTATCAGGCACAAAATCATTACAATATTGATTTGCCTGCAAGTTTTTCCGTTTTTTGCTTTGCAGGTGAATGCGCAAAGTTTGAAGGAAATTGAATCAAACCGCGTTTCATTAATGAATGGATGGAAACTTTCGCCAGTTGGGAAAATGGTACCTGTTGGCGATTTGCCCTTAAATATTGCAGTTTCTGCATCCGGAAAAATGCTGGCAGTGACAAACAACGGGCAAAGTGATCAAAGCATACATCTGATTGATCCGGAAAAAATGGAGGTGCTCGATTCGGTCGTTATCGCGAAAGGATGGCTGGGACTCACTTTTTCAAAAGATGAAAAATACCTGTATGCATCCGGGGGGAACGACAACTGGATTATGAAGTATCAAATCAAAGACAAAAAGCTGGTTCCAAATGATACGCTGAGGATTGGTAAGCCCTGGCCAAATCTGATTTCGATTGCAGGTATTGCTGTTGATGATCAGAAACAGTTGCTATATGCGGTTACAAAGGAGAACAATTCGCTGTATGTCTATGATATAAAAGAAAAGAAGGTTAAGAAACAGATACCCCTGGGAGGTGAAGGATATACCTGCCTGCTGTCGGATGATTGTAAAACACTGTATATAACTTGTTGGGGCTGCAACAAGGTGATTTTATTCAATACACGGGAGCAACTTGTGACAGGTTCTATTGCAGTAGGAGATAATCCAAATGATATCTGCATTTCCAAAAATGGGAAATATCTCTATGTGGCGAATGCCAACGACAATTCGGTTTCAGTTGTCTCGCTTGAAAAAAACAGGGAAATTGAAATCCTGAATGCAGCCCTCTATCCAAATGCGCCATCAGGTTCAACACCCAACAGCATCGCCCTGAGTGAGGATGAAAAAACGCTCTACATTGCCAATGCCGATAATAACTGTCTCGCAGTTTTTGATGTGAGCAAACCCGGCAACAGCACAAGCAAAGGATTTATACCGACTGGCTGGTATCCCACCTGCGTTCGTGTCGTTAAAAACACCATTTTTGTTACAAATGGCAAAGGATTAACCTCCAAAGCAAATCCTTACGGTCCTAATCCGACAAGCAGAAAAGAGGATGTGACTTATCAAAAAGGGACTCAAAAGGAAATTAAAGTTCAATACATCGGCGGCCTGTTTCGCGGGACCCTTCAATCAATTTCAAATCCCACTGAAAATCAGCTAAGTATTTATTCACAGTCGGTTTATAACAACACCCCTTATACAAAAGAAAAAGAGATGCTATCGGAGGGAGAAGCCGGAAATCCAATCCCCGGCAAGGTTGGCGATGTGTCTCCGATTAAACACGTATTTTATATTATCAAGGAGAATCGCACTTACGATCAGGTGCTGGGCGATATGCCGGAGGGCAATGGAGACAGCTCACTGGTTCTTTTTGGAAAAAAGATAACACCCAACCAACATGCGTTAGCCAAGCAATTTGTCTTGCTTGATAACTTTTATGTGGATGGTGAAGTGAGTGCCGACGGACACAACTGGACGATGGGTGCCTATGCGACCGATTACCTCGAGAAAAACTGGCCATCGAGTTATGGAGGCAGAGGTGGATTTTATCCCGGCGAGGGGGCACGTGAAATATCGAATAACAAAAATGGCTTTTTATGGGATTTTTGTAAGCGATTCGGCGTGACATACCGTACTTATGCGGAGTTTATTTCCGATTCCAAAGCAGCGATTCCGGCATTAATAGACCATTTCTGTCCAACTTATACAGAATGGGACTTGTCAGTTCGCGATACGGTTCGCTTTTATCAATGGAAACGCGATTTTGATTCCCTGCTTGCTGCTGGTAAAGTTCCTCAATTAAATACCCTTCGTTTCGGCAACGATCATACCGAAGGGCTCAGCCGTGGCAAAACGACTCCGTTAGCACACGCAGCCGATAATGATCTGGCAGTTGGTCTTTTTGTCGAATACCTGAGCCATTCACCGATCTGGAATGAAAGTGTTGTTTTTATTATTGAAGATGATGCTCAGAATGGCCCCGATCATGTCGATGCACACCGTTCAACAGCTTATGTCGCCGGCGGTTTTGTGAAAAAGGAATTTGTTGACCACACGATGTACTCGACCTCCTCGATGCTTCGAACGATTGAACTAATTCTGGGTTTACCACCAATGAGTCAATACGACGCATCGGCTGAACCAATGTGGCGGTGTTTTAACAAAACGGCAACTCATCCACCGTTTAAATCATTGCCAAATCTGGTCGACTTAAACCTTAAAAATACATCAACCAATAAATTATCGAAACTGAGCGAAAAGTTCAATTTCAGCCAGGAAGACCAGGTTCCCGATGCACAATTTAATGAGGTGATCTGGGGTGCTGTCCGCGGATTAAACAGCCCCTGTCCCACTCCTGTTCATGCGGCTTTCTTTACCGCTGAAAAGGATAAGGACGAGGATTAATTGTTAATCAAATCTGTTAATTGGTAGGATAGTTTATCGTCTAACCAACTCTGCAAGAGTTCTCCGTATATAACCCCCGGTGCAAAAAACCGGAGGTTATTTACTGGCAACACCTACAGTGTTTTGAATTGTCACATCGTCGAATTGCCGAATTATTCTTAATGAATTACCGGCGCCCTCCGGAATTTGGTGCCAGTCTCGTATGCATAAGCAATCTCTATTAATACCGGTTCGCTCCAGGCTCTTCCGAAAAAGGAGATTCCAACAGGCAAATCATCTATAAATCCCATGGGCACAGTGATATTGGGATATCCGGCCTGTGCTGCTGCGGATGAACTGCCAACCTGAAAACTATCGCCATTGGTGAGGTCGGTTTTCCATGCGGGCGCCCCGGCAGGAGTGACGATTGCATCCAGGTTATGCTCATTCATCACCTTGTCAATTCCATCTGCCCGCGATCCTTTAAACATTTGTGCCAGTGCTTTTTTATATTCCGGCGAAGACAGGTCTCCCTTTTTCTGTGCCATTTCGAGGTAACTTTGATTAAAGTATTTCAATTCTACCGAATCCGCGCGATTAAAAGCAATCAGATCCTCAACGCTTTTGATCGGTGCTTTCGGTCCCAGCGACTGAAAATATTTATTCAATCCGTCCTTGTATTCGTATAGCATGATTTCGAACGAAAATTTGTCAACCTTCCGGTCGTAGATTTCACCAATCTCTACTATTTCGGCACCCTGACTTTTCAGATATTTCACAGCCTGGTTCATCAGCGTATCCACCTTGTAATTAATTCCCATCGGTACTTTATACAGGCCAATCCGTTTCCCTTTTAGTCCATCTTTGTTTAGGAATTTTGTATAATCGGTATGAAATTGCCCTTTGCTGGCCAGTGTTTTTGTATCGGCTGAATCTACGCCAACCAATGCCCCAAGGCAAGTGGCTGCATCACTTACTGTTCGTGCCATTGGTCCGGGTGTATCCTGTGTAAACGAAATGGGGATGACACCCGACCTGCTTACAAGTCCTACCGTTGGTTTGATTCCCACTATTCCATTGGTTTGCGAAGGACAGACGATAGAACCGTCCGTTTCTGTACCGATGGCCAGCATGGTCAGATTCGCAGCGACTGCCACAGCAGATCCCGAACTCGACCCGCAAGGGTTACGGCTGATATCATATGGATTCCTTGTCTGCCCTCCTGCCCCGCTCCATCCGCTCGTTGAAAGCTGACCACGGAAGTTCGCCCATTCGCTCAAATTCGATTTTCCAATGATAACCGCACCGGCCGCTCTAAGCTTTTCGGCAAGAAAACTGTCTTTTAACGGAAAAGAATTCCTGAGCGCTCTCGATCCGGCGGTCGTCGCCATTTTATCGTGTGTATCGATGTTATCTTTCAGTACGACAGGAATCCCATGCAACGGCCCTCTTGACTTTCCTGCCTTTAACTCCTTATCCAGCTCTTCAGCAATCTGAAGGGCATCGGGATTGATCTGAATGATTGCATTTAACTTAGGACCATGTTTATCAACCGAATCAATCCGATTGAGGTAAGCCTGCACCACCTCTTTAACCGTGAAAGTTCCATCTTTATACCCTTGCTGAATTTGTTGGATACCCTGTTCTTCAAATCTGAAACTAGCAGATTCTGCCACCTGGACTTTTGCGGTGCGCGGCTGACATGAAACATTTGCCAGCAAATAAATAGCCAGCACCATCACATTGAATAAGGGAATGTTGAGTTGTTTTTTCATATTGGATCTAAGGATTATTGGTTGTTATATCTCCACAATTTACATTTCTTTCAATTCATAAAAATAATAAACAATTTCATTTTAATCAGCCTATACCATATTCAGTTTTCGAGGTTGCCCATATAGTTTCCAGATAGGGTTTACGATTTCCCCGGATTTTTGAATACCAGGTCGCTCACAAAGCCGGCCAGTTTTAGCAGGTCCTCCCGCGAATCAAAATCGATCTTGTTGGCCTTTATGTAATTTTTGATTTCATCCTCTTTCCCCTGCATGATCCGGATGATATTTTTCCTGGTGAATGGTATAAAGTCGTTGATCGATGTTGAATAGAAATACCCGACCGTTTTCTGAATCACAACATCATCCGCTAATTTCATATCAAATGAACGTGGGCCAAGCAACACAAAGCTATATGAATCGGAGGCAGCGCTTCTGTTGATGGTACCCATGGCGCCTTGTTTCAGAATATTCTTAATCTCGATGCCACGCTTTACATAGACGCTGAGCCGGCCGCTTCGGATCATTTGCAGGTAAGCATCGTGATAGTAAAATGTGTCCGTTGCGACGACAATTGAATTGATCTCCTCTTTTTTAGCAATAATCAGGGTATCTTTTAACTGAATAAACTCCATTTCACCCGACAAAACATTAAAGTTGAACAGACAGGGAATGACGATCCCCTTTTTAAAATATCCTTTCCCAGCAGTAAAATTGGGATAAAGATATCTCTCAGCCACAGGAAAGTAATCTTTTACACTTGTGCCTGCCTTCACGGTTACCGGCTCGTATTTCTGAGCGAATAAACAGCTATTTATAAAGAGAACCAGGCAAATAATGAATATCGTTCTTTTCATTTTCCGGGATGTTTAATGTATTTATATCGTAGGAAGCTACACGCATGGGCGGATTGCGGGCGATTTAGCTTTTCATTTTTTCGTTGTGTTCTGCCCCTCTTGTGCCATTTTTTATTAATTATTTTCTTCGTAATAATAGGAGTAGTCAATCCCTTTCATAAACATTTCGCGGTCGTTAATTTTGGTGGTCAGCGATTTTCCCAAAAGTGTTTTTAGAACACTGCTTTTGGTTGGACTTAGCTTCATTGCGTTCATGTAATCCCGCTTGCTTATTTTACTCCAATTAACGCATTTTTTGAGGCGTTTTTTTAGTATCAAATCCAACCATATTCTGGTGCTTCTGCCATTACCTTCCATAAAAGGGTGTGCAATGTTCATTTCTACATATTTGCTGACGATTTCGTCAAATGTAGTTTCGGGCATTGCTTCTATTTGCTTTAATGTATCGCCTAAAAAGCGTGATACAGCAAATTGAAAACCACCCTTTGAAATATTTTTTTGCCTGATTTGTCCCGCAAAATCATACAATCCGCCAAACAAATAAGCGTGTATTTGTTGCAAACCTTTGGTTGAACCAACTTCTATGCTGCTGATAAATGTACTTTCAAACAATGCATAGGCTTTTGTTTTGCTTTTCCCGTCGATACTTTCATCGCTGAATGTAAACCATTCAATAAACCGGTTGGCTTTTGTGCCTGGAAATGTTTTGCCTAAGGCAATAATGCCAGCGTAATCGAGCATATCGGCTAAGCGCTTTTTGCCGTCAGGTGCAAGAAATTTCAACTGGGTAGTGGCACTAACCACTTGACTGTTTTCTTTTCTCAATTTGGCTTTAAGATATTTCCAATAGTTGCGGGTTTTCGTGTAGTCGTCCTGGTCGGTAAGCAATGCCACAATATCCAACACACTAAACCACCACCTGGTGTTTTGCTCGTCCCAAACGGCTCGCACTTCGCGGTCGTCAAAGAAACGTATGGATATTTTTGTATTACTCATAATTTGAATGTTACCTATACCATCACTTTAAAATTTTCTATCCAAAGGTATGATAATTTATATCCTGAAGTTGCTTTCGGCTGTGCCACTTACATTGACCGCCTACGTTTTGCAAATACACATAAGGCGGGATTTAACCGATGAATTTCCTACGAAGTGCTCCTTTTAAATTTACTAATCTCCTGCTAACGAAGAACGAAATCCTAATTGAGGGTCCTACTATTAGGTGTAGGTATTTTGAATTTTCTTTGCTTTTAAATTGCATAGTTCAATCTCCAATTTACTGAAAATTGAATATGTGAAATCTAGATTTTTCCTTTGCCTAATAATTTCTTGTAAGAAACTCTCCCTACACATCTCTGTCCAATTAGAAATATCCGTAATAGTGTCATCATTTTCATATTTCTTTTTCAAGTTATTAAAATCTAAAATATTTTTAGGCTCCGTCAGTTCAATCAAATTAATCAATTTATGACAATGACCACTATTCATTAATGTCCTGGCTGGCAGAGCAATATTTATGAAGGGAGCAACCAATTCTTCATTTGGATATTTAACTTTTGTAGAGAAATACTTAATCCCATCAAAACCAAATTCATTTGTAATCCACTCTAAAGTTAATTGAGGAATTATATACTCTTTAACAAAACTGCGGTCAGAATTATTTGTAAGAAGAGAACAACTTAGTGATAGTGGCCAAATTACTATACCATAAATAAAAAAATTGATATCGTTAAAATTGATTTTTTTGTCGATTATTGCTGCTTTGTAAATTGTTGAAAATTGATTCGGTGTAAATGCTAGATTCATTAATTTCAACTTATTTGATTGAAATTGAAATCTTGAAAAATATAAATCATCTAAGGCAGGTTTGTTTAATTCTTCCCAACATAAATAAATTGAATTTGCAAGATAAAGACAGGGTATCCCAGAAATACTATACCGATACGATTTGATTAAGTATCTTTTATCAAATGGAATATGGAACATTTCTTCTTTGTCTGTTATTTTTATATCGTTCTTTCGTACACGATAATAGTTTTCCTTTTTGTCACCTAAATTTACAATATCAAAATTCGATAAATGGGAATATTTATTAATGGCGGAAATTCCTATTCCTAACTCCTGATATGCTTTTGCTGGGGAGCCATTTAAATAGCATTTTAATGAATTAATAATTTGTTCGCAAAGGGTTACTAAGTTTTGTCTTTCTTCTTTAATTCTCGCACCTAAGTCTCCCGTTAATAAATCAATAAGATTTAAATACTCCTTAAAGTTTATCTCCAAAAATGTAATGATATCTGTATCATTAATATTTTTCGGTAGTTCAAAAAATTTGTTCCCAATGATATTTAAATTTTCCATTTAGCAGCTATGCAAAGACTTACACTTAACGTTTGTAAACGCAACAAACTTTCCTTATTTCCTATTTAAATAGCCTGCTCTGTGAAATACCGTTGCGTATTATTTCTCCCGTAAATTTACATAGTTTTAAACAATAACAAATCACCGCCTGTAAAATTATTTGCTGATAATCTGTTTGTTTATAGGCGGTCTATCACAGGTTGCATTTTCCGCTCTTAATCAATTCTCTTTTTCGGATAAAAAAGAAAAACCTTGCCGGATTTTACGCCAACAAGGTTATTGTATTGATTGCAACCGTTATTTACTTTTCCTGGACTGCAACAGGTTTCTCTTCGGTTTTTTTAGTTTTCCGCGAAGCGGCATCTACAATCATGCGGGCATTTCGGAACGCCTTAAAGAAATCGGGTTCTTTCGATTCCCAGGGCTTTACCAAAACATCAATCGTATCGTTGAGCAGGAAATCGATCTGATCGACAGCTTCCTCAAGGTTTTGCGTAGACAGCACGCTTTTACTTTGCTGTGTCCGTTGTCGTGGAAGCGCCTCATTAAAATCGTCCGCCAGATCTTTGAGTTCAGTTACTTCATCGGCCTCAACATAGGGACCGAGTAACGCTGCATACGGAAGTGCATCGCCATAAACGGTATAAGCGAACGAAAACAATTGCATATCCCGCATCCTGCTGATTTGGTTTTCGGATAGTTGATATTTAATCTTGAATGTTTTAAGATCAGGGTTCGGGGTGGCAGTTGCATAAGCAGCCAGTGCTGAACAGATCTTAAGTGTACCAGTTTCGAGCGCTACCCGTGCATCATTCTTCTTCGCCGTAAGATCGGTGCCATCTTTTAGCTGCCCCTGACTGTGTCGCTCCGTCTCTCCGATCAGGTGATCCAACTCAATATGTGCGGCATTTAAGCCAGGTGTTTTAGTCACAATTTCTTCAAAACCGCTCAAAATCCCCGAAACGGCTCTGCTCATCTTAATACGAACTTCTTGTTTCTTTTCCATAAATTGGAGGTTTTAATTAAACAATGCCAAATACTAAATCAAAAATAAAAACAATCAATTAAAAGTGCAAATAAATCGGCATCAAATTTTCAAGATTTTTTTACGAAATATGCAAATAGCCGTCTTAGCCATACCATTGATTCATACGTATATAATTTGTTTTTAAAGGTCGTATGGAATCGCCATGATGAAATATTCATTTCGGTTTGTGATATTACAATCATGGCGATTTCATCTGTATATAATTTGCTTTTAAAGGTCAGATGGAATCGAAGATCATCGAAGCTAATAGTCATGAGGAAATATTCATTTCGGTTTGTGACTTTTTAGTCATAGCTCTTTCATACGTACAGAATTTGTTTTTAAAGGTCAGATGGAATCGAAGATCAGCGAAGCTAATAACCTGAGTTCGAAATAAGCAAAACATTAAAAAAGAGCTAATTGTCCATAAGTAGGTTCCACATCATATTTAATTGATGGTTTTTTAGGAAGAAAAGAATATGCTAACAATCCAGAGATAAGGTTT